>OHMY01000017.1_pt1 | contig 195931 bp, 176 predicted proteins | sample 1569381 | NCBI WGS metagenome assembly OHMY01 (sample SAMEA3879528, study PRJEB24766) | human gut metagenome | biome: human-associated habitat; feature: feces | place: USA | collected 1985/1987
TTTACGTGCGGTTTTGTCCGCTCAAATTTTGCTTTCGCCATTCCTGTTTCTTCCTCCAATTATGATCGGTTTGTAGTTTCCCGCGCGTAAACGGGATAGGTGGAGCGGGTGATGGGAATCGAACCCACATAACCGGCTTGGGAAGCCGGCGCTCTGCCACTGAGCTACACCCGCGCGTTGCCGCCCGCAGCCTTTATTTTAGCGGCGTGCAACAAGCCCTACAATACAGCATTACTATTCTAATCCAATGTATTTTGTTTGTCAATACGCCTTCTGGATGAAATGTAAGAGCGTGCAGTTCTTTTCGTATTCGGTATTTGATGGAATCACGCCTCGACCAGCCCGGTAATGGCACGCGCCGAAACCGGCTCAATCTATAAAACGATATACAATACCCCGGCCGCGCAAAACAAATTGACTAAAAACATCAGCAGCAGCCAGCCGATTCCAATTTCTTTATAACGATTAATCAAAACGATTAAGGAAGATATTACGGATGGAAGCAGGCTTGCGGTTGAAAAGACGGCGAAAGGCGTATCGGTATAATCAAATTTCGCGATTTGCAGGATCACGCAGTTAAGGACATATGTAATCATGGTTAGGGTGACGATAACCACGCAAAGCCTGATAAACAAAAGCCGGGCTTTAACCGCGTAATCGGCATGCGCGCTCTTAAGCCCCGGCTGGCCGCTGCAAATAAACCAGAGTGCTCCAATCACGCAGGATAAAAAGAAAACGGTGAAAATCAGCATAGGAACCTCCCGGAATTCATAAATCTTGTGCTTATAGCCCTGCGATATGTTGTATACCAAGCGCCGTCGATTTTGCCGCAAGAAAAAACCATACGCTCAGTATTAATTCCCTTATTCCTAAAAAAGTAACAAAATAATATGTAAATAAAATTATAATTACATAAAACCGCATTATTTTTTTACACCGAAAGGATGATAGCAGTCGCGCGCACACGTTTGCTTGCGGTGGAATTACGCGAATGATATACTTGAGAAACGTTAAGGCTTATATCGGGCTCCGAGCGCGCGCATTTCGACGCCCGGCCGCATATATTGCAGTACGAAAGCATAGCTTATTTGAAGGGATTTTTTATGAAAAAGATTATCCTGATGACCGGCGGCGGTTCCGCCGGGCATGTTACCCCGAACATTGCGCTCATGCCCAGGCTGGCGGACGAGGGGTTCGATATCCATTATGTAGGCATGGCGGGAAGCATTGAGCAAAAGCTGGTGCAGGGACGGCCCGGCGTGACCTATCACACCATTACATCCGGTAAATTCAGGCGTTACTTTTCATGGAAAAACTTCACGGATCCCTTCCGGGTCGTTAAGGGCGTATTCCAGGCGAAGCGGATAATACGCAGCGTAAAGCCGGACGTCGTCTTTTCAAAAGGCGGCTTTGTATCCGTTCCGGTATGCATCGCCGCGAGGAGAAAAGCGCCGGTCGTTGTGCATGAGTCGGATTATACGCCCGGGCTTGCTAACCGGATTGGCGCGCGTTTCGCGGACACAGTCTGCGTGACCTTCTCGGACACGCTCAACCAGGTCGGCGCAAAGGGCGTACACACCGGCACGCCGATACGCCCGGAGCTGTATAATGGAAAACGGGAAAAGGGCTTAGAGTTTTTAGGCTTTAAGGGGGATAGGCCCATATTGCTCGTAATGGGGGGAAGTCTGGGCGCGCTGGCTGTGAACGAGGCGGTAAGAGGCGCGCTAAAAACGCTTACCGTAAAGTATGATATCGTGCATCTTTGCGGGGAGGGAAAGATGGAACCGGGGCTCGACATGGCCGGCTACGCGCAATACGAGTACATCGCGTCCGAGCTTCCAGATGTGTTCGCCGCAGTGGATATCGTGATATCCCGGGCGGGAGCCAACGCTGTTTTTGAGCTGCTGGCACTGAAAAAACCGGCCGTGCTTATACCGCTGCCGGCTTCAAGCAGCCGGGGGGATCAAATCCATAACGCGGGATACTTCGCGCGAAAAGGGTATGCGCTGTACCTAAAGCAAAGTGAGTTGACGGCCGATACGCTTTTGGACGCGGTAGAAGAGCTGTTCAACCACAGGCTGGAGTTCGTATCGGCCATGAACGCCGAACCGGCGGCGGACGGGACGGAAAAAGTGCTTAATGTGATAAAAAAGGCCGCACAAAATAGACTAGGAAGCAACAATAGATGAGAGAGCTGGACAAAAGCAAGATTCGCGAAATACTCGCGCGGCCTAACGGTTCCGAAATTCTGGCCGAGCGGAAAAATGAGGCTATGGACGGAGCGTGGGAACTGTTTATGGAAGAAAAAAACGCAGCCGCATGCGCGTTTTTATGCGCGGCCGCAAAGAGCCCTCAAGCGCGGGCGGATATGAACGCCCGGCTGGGGGACAGGCTGTCGCTACACGGCATGCTTGAGTCCGAGGACGTTAAGTTGAGAAAAAACGTCGCCAGGCTTATGGGCAGGCTTGGCGACGCGCGCGATGCAGAGCCGCTTATGGCCGCCCTAACGCGGGAAGAAAGGCGGATTGCGCGCCCCTCTATGCTTTTGAGCCTTGGCGCGCTCAAGGGCGACGCGGTCGCCCGGTTCCTTGCGGATTACAGGCCGCAGCCTGCCGGCTCGGCCGACAGCGCTAAACACTATAACGAAGAACAAGAAGCGCTCAAGATGGCGAGAAGAAGCTGTCAGGATGTGCGCCGCCATGCGTTTACCGGGCTTAAGCGCGCGCATGAGCTGGAAATCCGCACGCCCGACGGCATGGCGCATGTGACCGCTGCGGAGCTTAAAGAACTCGGGCTTGAGCCGTACAACGTTCGAGGCGGCTTTTTGCATGTAAAAACGAAGGATTGGGACAGGCTGTTCCTTGCCCGCTCATTCAAGGAGGCGCTGTTCCCCATATTCCGAGGCGCCGGGCCTGAGTGCGCCGACATCGCGCTTAAGGCCAAGGGGCCGCTAACAGCCCTTTTGGAGGAATGCGCACAGGGCGAACCGCCCTATGGCTACCGCGTCGAGGTCAGGGGTTTTTCAGACAGGGGCGAGGTTTCGAGGAAGCTCGCCTCCGCGCTGGACGGTCAGTCCCTTATCAATTCGCCTTCGCGCTATGACGCCGAGCTGCGCATTGAAAAGCGCGGCCGCATGGTTGACGTTTACATTAAGCTCACCTGTTATGAGGATACGCGGTTTCGTTACCGCGTTGGATCTGTACCGGCCTCAATACATCCCGCCACGGCTGCGGCGGTGCTGGGGTACGCCTCTAAATACCGCGAAGAGGGCGCGCGCGTGCTCGACCCCTGCTGTGGGAGCGGAACGCTTCTTATTGAGCGCGAGCTGCTTTCGCCCTGCATATCGCTCACCGGCGTGGATATTGACGGCGAGGCGCTTGAAATAGCGCGCCGCAACGCGCAGGCGGCGGGTTCCGAGGCGCGGTTTATACGGTGCGACTGCGCAAAATACAAGACCAAGGAGCTGTACGACGAGATTGTATGCAACCTCCCGTTCGGCAACCGCGTTGGCAGCCATCAGGATAACGAGCGCTTATACGCGGCGATTCTTGATAACATCCCCGCATGGCTTCGGCCGGGAGGCTTTGCGCTGATGTACACGATGGAGTTTACGCTTCTCAAGCGTCTGGTCCGGGAGCGGCCCTGCCTTTCAATGCTCGCGCAATCCAGAACCGAAGCGGGCGGATTGACCCCCGGGGTTTTTATCCTTGGCTATAACGCGCCTTTAGGCATACAATAACGGCGCGGCGGATTTATGCGTAGCTCTAACGCAATCCGCGTACGCCGGGCAGCGGTTTTTAAGTACGCCGAACGGCTATGATTTAACGCTTTTTGGCGATGTTGAGCCCGAGCTCCGCAGACCCCGTGAAAGCCGATGCTTGGCTTTGGCGCACTCACTATCGCGGGTATGGGCTGGGCTTGTGATAAACGGCTTGGCGGCCGGGCAATACCGGTAAGCTCAAAGCCCAGGCTGTTGACAAGGAAAAACGCGTGGGGTATGGGCGAGAAAAACCAGAAAAAACGGCGTGAGCCTAATACCCAAATAAAAAAAGCTTTGGGCTGCGCGTACGCCCGCAGGCTCTTTCCGATTGATCCGCAAGATGGCCGCACTAAGCGCAGAGATGCTTATTATGGAAAAATGAGTTAGAACGGAAGCTTATTTACCACACGGTCGAGCCAAAGGGCAACAGCGCGAGCTTGGCGATTTTAAAGCACTGCTTGCCGAACGGGATACCGATAATGGTAACGCAAAAAAGGCAGCCGATCAAAGCGGCCTCGGCAGATAGTATAAGCCCGCTGATAAGCAGCCATACGATATTGAGCAGTATGGAGCCGACGCCCCCGCCGTATTGGATCCGCTTGCCGAACGGGAAGAAAGCGAGCTTTGCAAACTTAAAGCATTGGATACCCCACGGTATGCCAATAATCGTTATGCACCATATTAAGCCGGCCAGCGCCCAGCTCAGGCCGAGGACAGCCCCGCCGAATATGAACCACAGGATATTACCCAAACAACCCATATCTACCTTCCGATTACGATGTTCGCCGACCGGACGGCGTATTTACGCGATATTTGTCAGCGATTAATCAAATGATACCACGAAACCAAGCTCCAATCAATCAATGCCATACTAACCCGCCTCGATATGAAATGAACGCCTTTAGCTCCCGATTATTAACGCTATGCTTCATTTTTCATTTTTGTCACAATATATGCGGAAAAAAAGGTATAATGCGGCGCTTCTGGGTGATAAAATTTGCATCAGCGTGCCGATATTAAAATTGCTTTTATCAAAAGATAAAAAAAGGGATCATGGCGCGTTATTTTACGGAACCGCCCCGGCAAAGGCGTTTTTATCTTAAAAAGCCTGCGCTTTGGTCTCCGTTATTAATTGGAGGAACCATGCAGAGCTTCAGCGCGAAAAAACCGCTTACGGTCATTGTCGGCGTAATACTTATTATCACGCTTGGCGTGATGGCGTTTTCAAGAATGCCGACCAACCTGTTCCCCGAGTTTGAACTGCCGTATGTGGTCGTATATACAAGCTACGCCGGGGCCAGCCCGGAGAAGGTGGAGGCCTCGGTTACAAAGCCTGTTGAGTCCGCGCTTTCAACGATTGGCGGCATTCAAAACATCAGCAGCGTATCGTCAGAGAACGTATCCATGGTTATACTGGAATTCACCTACGGCGTCAACATGGATTCCACGCTCATTGAAATGAACAACAGCCTTGACCAAATCAAGGGCTCTTTTGACAGCGGCGTGGGCTCGCCGATCCTGATGCAGGTGGATCCGGATATGCTTCCCGTAATGGTGGTAAGCGTCGATATTGACGGCAAGGATATTACAGACGTATCAGACTATGCTCGGGATGTGGTCGTACCGGCGCTTGAAAGGGTAAACGGGGTCGCTTCCGTTACGGGTATGGGCCTTGTTCAGGAAGAGGTGCGCGTAACGCTCAGCCAGGCGAAAATAGACGCCTTGAACAATAAAATAACGCAGAAGGTGGATAAAGAGCTGGCGGATGCGCAGCAAAAGCTGGACGACGCGCGAAGGGAGCTTGAGGAAGGCAAAAAAACCCTCAACAGCGAGGCGAGGAGCAAGCGCGGTGAGCTAAATAAGGCCCAGGAGCAGATAGAAACCGGGATAGGCCGGCTTGAGGAGGCCGGCAATCAGCTCAACGCTGCCATCCGGGAGGCTCAGCAGCAGCTAAAAGAGCTCAACGATCAAAAGGCGAAATTGGAGGCGCTCATCGCGGGCAGGCAGGATCTGCCCAAGGTAGAGGCGGGCATACTTGCCTGCGAGGCTGGGATATCCGCGCTTGAATCCGCGGTTGAGGGCGCGGATAAGGAGCTGAGCGCGCTGCTGTTTGAGCTTGCGGCGCTTGAAGAGGAGCTGGCGGGGATACCGGATACGCCGGAGAATCAGGGCGCCAGGGAGGAGCTACAGAAGCGGATTGACGCGCTAAACGAACAAATCGCGCGCGCCCGCGCGGCGGTGGAGCGGCTTGAGCGGCTGTTAAGCGAAGCGAATGCCCAGCTGGCCGGCCTAAGGGAATATAAAACCGCGATTGAGGCGGGGCTGGCCGCGCTTGGAAACCCGGGCGAAGAAGAGCTGAACGCCCTCCTTTCGCGGCTTGATGAGGGGATTGCGCTATGCGAGGCCACCATCGGCGAGCTTGAAAGCAACAAGGCCGATTCGCAAGGCGCGCTCGACAATCTTTCAGCGCAGCTAAGAACCATTAAGGAAGGCCGCGCCGCGCTTGAAAGCGGTTTAAGCCAGGCGGAGGCTCAGATTGCCGGCGGCGAAAAGGAGCTTGAGGGCGCTCAGGCTGAGTTGGACGAGGCCAAGGACGCCGCTTTTAAAAACGCGGGGCTTGAGGGGCTTGTCAGCGTAGCCATGGTATCGGGCGTATTGACGGCGGACAACTTTTCCATGCCCGCCGGGTACGCGTATGAGGATGGGGAGCCGTTCTCCATCAAGATAGGCGAGAGGTTTAAATCACTGGACGAAATCGCGGGGCTGGAGCTGTTTACGGCGGAGGTTGTGGGCACGGTAACGCTTTTAGACGTTGCGGACGTTGCCGTTAAGGATAACGCGGGCGAAACTTACGCTAAGGTAAACGGTAACGACGGCGTATTGTTAAGCGTGCAAAAACAAAGCTCCGCATCCACAACGGGCGTATCGCGGCTTCTGCGCGACGCGTTCGCGGGGATTGAGGCCGGGGAAAGCGGCGCACATATCACCACCTTTATGGATCAGGGCGTTTATATAGATATTATCATAGAAACCGTGCTTCAAAACCTGCTGATGGGCGGCGCGCTCGCCGTACTGGTGCTGCTCATTTTCCTTAAAAACTTCAGGCCGACGTTTATCGTGGCGCTGTCCATACCCATCAGCGTGCTGCTATCGGTCGTGCTGATGTATTTTACAGGCGTTTCGCTCAACATCATCTCCCTAGCGGGGCTTGCGCTGGGCGTAGGCATGCTCGTCGACAACAGCATCGTCGCCATAGAGAACATCTACCGCCTGCGCGCGGAGGGCGTCGGCCCGGTGCGCGCGGCTGTTGAAGGCGCGAAGGAGATAAGCGGAGCCATCGTCGCCTCAACCCTTACGACCGTTTGCGTATTTTTGCCTATCGTCTTTACCGAGGGTATTGCGAAGGAGCTTTTTGTGGACATGGGGCTCACCATCGCTTATTCGCTCATATCGAGCCTTTTTGTCGCCATGACGGTCGTGCCGGCGCTTTCCTCCACCATGCTCCGCAAGAACAAACACAGGGAAGCCAAATTTTTCACCCGGGTTCAGAACGCGTATGCGCGCGCGCTTACCGTCAGCCTTAAGCATAAATGGATATCCCTCTCTCTCTCGCTGGTCCTGCTCGCGGGTTCCGTGTTTGCCGTTTCGGGCATGGGCCTTGCCTTCATGCCGGAAACGGACAGCCAGCAGCTGATGATCTCCGTTTCCATGCCCGAAGAAGCCACGGATGAACGAATACGCGAGCTGGCGGATGAGGCGCAGGCCCGCATAGCACGTGTTGAAGGCGTGGCTACCGTGGGCGCGATGCAGGGCGGTATGATGGGCGGCGGGGACAGCGTGAGCATGTATGTGGTGCTCAGCGATGAGCGCGCCGAGAAAAGCGCGCAAATAGAGCGCAAAATTCTCAGCGCCGTACAGGATATGCCGATTTCGCTTGCAGTCAGCTCCGGCAATATGGATATCTCGGCCCTGGGCGGATCCGGCATACAGGTCGGCATATACGGCGGGGATCTCGACGTGCTGCGGGAGCTTGCCGCCGAACTTGCGGGCCGGCTCGCTTCGGTTAACGGCATAGCGGAAGTTTCGGACGGTATGGAGGACAACGGAAGGGAAACGCTGTTTGCCGTAGATAAAAACAAAGCCATGAGCTATGGGCTGACCGTCGCGCAGGTTTATCAGGCCGTTGCGCAGGCGCTGTCATACCGGGCTCAGGTATCCGACGTAATGTTGGACGGCGGCGAGTATCCGCTTGTCGTCGAGTTGGAGGAGGATGCGAGGCAAACGCGCGAAACGCTTAAAGACTTAACGCTTTCCGGAACTCGGGACGGCGAGCCGGTGGACGTGCGGCTGGGCGATATCGCGGTTGTGAGCGAGGCGGATATGCTTTCATCCATAAGGCGCGAGAACCTTGTGCGCTGCATAACGATAAGCGCGGCGATAGGCATGGACGACAACGTGGGGCTTGTGGGGCGCGACGTTGAAAAGGCGCTAGCGGATTTTGAGCTTCCGGACGGTTATACGCTGGAGATGTCCGGTGAAAATGAGACGATTAACGATACGCTTTCCGATTTAATCCAGATGGCGCTTCTGGCAGTTTTTCTGATTTACCTCATCATGGTGGCTCAGTTCCAGTCGCTGTTATCGCCGTTTATCGTCATGTTTACAATCCCGCTCGCGTTTACCGGCGGCGCGCTGCTCCTCTTCGCGTGCGGTATGGAGATAAGCGTAATCGCCTGCCTGGGGCTGCTGGTGCTTGTGGGCGTTGTGGTGAACAACGGCATCGTGTTTGTAGATTGCGCAAACAGGTTGTACGCCGGGGGGATGAGCCGCAGGGACGCGCTGGTTGAAACGGGAAGGAGGCGCATGCGGCCGATACTGATGACGGCTGTAACAACCATCCTGGGGCTGGTGACGCTTGCGCTGGGCGTAGGAACCGGCGCGGATATGCTTCAGCCCATGGCCGTGGTCATCATCGGTGGGCTGACCTATGCGACCCTTTTGACGATGTTCATTGTTCCGGCGCTCTACGATATCCTGTGCAGAAAGCCGCCCAGGGTGGTGGACGTACAAAAGGGCTGAAGCAGGCGGCGCCATAGCGCTTAATGGATTAGGCAGTTCATACAGTGGGGCGAAATAGCGGTTAAGCCGCTTTTTTGCGGGTTTTCATCGGAAACTTTGCTCCGTTGGCGCTTAAAGACGCCCCCTGCGGGGAAAAGCCTTTGCTGCAGGGCTTTAGAGTGATAACTAAGCAATCCCGGTTGCGGTGCTATTTGGGATTGCTTTGTCCTTCAGGTAAATATGTTGTAGAATGATGTTCAGCCGTTAAGTTTCAAAATACAGACGAGCTAATATTAAACGATATAGAAAAAGGTGCGGGAGCTATGGATAAAAACCTGGAACGGTGCGCCTGGGCAGGCGAGGATGAAATGTACTGCCGTTATCATGACGAGGAATGGGGCGTTCCTGTCCATGAAGATGGAAAGCTGTTTGAAATGCTGATTTTGGAGGGTGCCCAGGCAGGATTGAGCTGGATTACCATACTTCGGAAAAGGGAGAACTATCGCAGAGCTTTCGACGGGTTTGATATCAATAAAATTTTGAAATATGACGATAAAAAATTGGAAGCGCTCATGCTGGATGCCGGGATTGTTCGCAATCGCCTGAAAATCCAGTCTGTCATAAGTAATGCAAGAGCGTTTCGCGCTGTGCAGGAGGAGTATGGCAGCTTTGATAGATTTGTGTGGTCTTATATAGATGGAATGCCTGTCTGTAATAACTGGAACGATATTTCGGAGCTGCCGGCGAAAACCGAGCTGTCAGACCGGATTAGTAAAGATTTGAGAGAAAGAGGATTTAAATTTGTGGGCTCTACCATTGTTTACGCCTTTATGCAGGCGGTTGGAATGGTCGATGATCACACGGCAAACTGCTTTTTGAAAGCCAACAAATAGTGGAGAATGTTAATACATGCAAGCGGCTATAAATACAGGGCGACAAAAAACGCCCGGTATTATTGCGATACCGGGGAAAATGGCGCAATAAACGGGAATGGCTTAAATGCCGGAAAGAGTATATGCTCAAAGATACAATGTGAAAAGAACTTGGTTGAATATGCTGGCTCCGGCCGGACAGAGCGCGCGATAGACTTCTTTGAAGATTTACAGCATGGTCCAATACATTATTGCGAGGATAATCAAAGGCCGGCTGCTGGCCCAATGCATCTCATACGCGTATTTCGCTGATGAAAAACGGTGTTATCGACAATCTCAAGCCTTGCGGCGCGATGTTAAACTTTCACGAACAAAGCCTTCAAAGTTCGCTTTGCCCAAATCTCTGTGGCGGCTCGGCTGCCTTCGTCCCCCGCTTTTCCGGGATGGTTTATTTTCAGGGGTTATTTCGGGCGGCGCTTTCTCCGGCAAGCGTTTTCTGGTATAATCAAGCGGAATTGATTCATAGAAGGATTGATGTATATGAAGCGCTTTTTTTCACTTGCCATGAGTATAGCGGCGTCCCTCATCCTCATTATCGCTTTGCTCTTCTCCGCATTGCAGCTTGTCGCAAACGACGGGGACTGGTTTTATAAGCAATACCGGGAGATGGGCACGGGCAGCGCCATGGGCATGACGGACGAGGATGTTACCAGGGCTTTAAAGCGCCTTGTGGATTATATAGAAGGGCGCAGGGATTCCATATACCTTGAGGTAAAGGTAAACGGCGAAACGGTGGAGATGTTTAACGAGCGAGAGGCCGCGCATATGGTGGACGTTCAGCGCCTGTACCTGACCTGGCGTACGGTACGGAACGTTGGGCTTGCGATTTCGCTGCTGCTCTTCGTCGGCGCCGCGATGCTCTCGAAAAAGGGCGGCCTAAAGACCGCCGCGCGCGGCTTTCTTTGGGCGGCGGCGCTGTTCGCGCTCGTATGCGCCGCGGCCGCGGCTTGGGTTGCTATCGATTTTACCTCTTTCTGGACCTCGTTCCATCACCTGTTCTTCGACAACGATCTGTGGATACTAGACCCGGCGACGAGCCGTATGATCAATATGTGCCCGCAGAGCCTGTTTATGAACGTCATCATCCGGTTCGGCGCTTTGTTCCTCGGCGTTATGGCGGCGCTTACAATCGCATCGGCGCTGTTCGCAAGGAAAAGGCGCAAAAAGGGGGCGCGGTAATGGCGTACGGCGCGCTCGCCGCAAAAAAAGCGGAACAATATTTAAAGAAAAAAGCCCCTCTGCTTCTCGCAATTGAGTCCTCCTGCGACGAAACGGCGGCGGCGGTTGTGCGCGGCGGCCGGGAGGCGCTTTACGCCGCGGTGCACAGCCAGATAAGCATTCATCAGCAGTATGGCGGCGTTGTTCCTGAAATCGCCTCGAGAAGCCATGTAGAGCGCATTGACTCAATTGTGCAGGCCGCGCTCGAAGGGGCGGGCGTTGGCCTTAAGGACATGGACGCCGTTGCGGTAACCTGCGGCCCGGGGCTGGTGGGGGCGCTGATCGTAGGTGTAAGCTACGCCAAGGGGCTGGCGCTCGCGGAGGGCCTACCGCTTGTGGGAGTAAACCATATTGCCGGGCATATCGCCGCCAATTATATGAGCGCGCCGGATTTGGAACCGCCGTTCGTATGCTTAGTGGCGTCAGGCGGGCACAGCCATATTGTTCTGGTAGAGGATTATACCGTTTTCCGCCTTCTTGGACGCACGCTGGACGATGCGGCGGGCGAGGCGTTTGATAAGGTCGCCCGAGCGCTTGGGCTTCCGTATCCGGGCGGCCCGCATCTGGAACGCCTTGCGCGCGGCGGGGATGCCGAGGCGTTTCGCCTGCCGTCACCGTTTAACAGTGGCGACGGCCTGGATATGAGCTTTTCCGGCATAAAAACGGCAATCGTCAACGCCATTCATAACGCGCGGCAAAAGGGGTTGGAGGTGAACTCCGCGGACGCGGCGGCCTCGTTTGAGCGTGCGGTTGTGGAAACGTTAACCGCTAAATCCATACGCGCGGCACGTTTAGCGGGCGTAAAGACGCTCGCGCTGGCGGGAGGGGTATCCGCGAATACCGCGCTGAGGGAAAGCATGCGCGCTCGCGCGAAAGAGGCCGGCTTTCGGTTTTACTGCCCGGATTTTGAGCTTTGCACGGACAACGCCGCCATGATAGGCTGCGCGGGGCATTACCAACTGCTCGCCGGAAAAAGGAACGGGCTTGATCTCAACGCCTGCGCGAACTTGCCGCTGGCATAGAAAGGGGATTTTCAGGGGTTATAATGAGGCTTTACATCAAGCAAAAGGCTTTTACCTGGCGGGACAGGTTCGCCGTGCGGGATGAATCCGGCGCGGATAGGTATTATGTGGAGGGCGAGTTTTTTTCTTGGGGGAAAAAACTGCACGTGTACGAGGCGGGGGGCGGCGAGGCCGCCTTTATCCGGCAGAGTCTTTTTAGCTTTATGCCGAAGTTTGAGGTTATGATTGGCGGGCGCGTAATTTTTGAGGTAATCAGGGAGTTATCGTTTTTTAAGCCCCGCTACGCCGTAACCGGTATGGGTTGGCGGATACAGGGGGACATTTGGGCGCATGAGTATGTTATGGAGAAAACCGGGGAGTGCGTGGCTTGCGTAAGCAAGGCGTGGTTCACCTGGGGAGACAGCTACGAACTGGCGGTGGCGGAACCGGCGGACGGGCTGTTTGCCCTTTGCGTGCTGCTCGCCATCGACTGCGCGGCCGCGGCGCAGCAGTCCTAATAAAGCTTCGCTTTATAACTGGCGTTTGTGGCATACAACGATTACAAGCTTAAACGCGCACAAATTGATCCCACACGGCGAAAGGGCTTCCGGCAGAGGCTTATGATAGCTGCAAATGAACATTTAAGATGCAGGCTCCGCCTGTATTTCCCTATTATGACGAGACGGTTGATTGCTCCGCTTCGCCGCTTGAAATTTGGCTTTGACACGGGTACTTAAAACAGCTCGTCCAATAAAATATAATAATTGAGTTTATCCCAATCCGGCACGATATCCAGCTCCTCAAAGAGCATTTCCGCGAAAAAACCGTTATACGTGCGGCCCCCGAACCTTCCGTTAAAATTATGCTCAATGCTTCTGTAACAGAGCGCGACGTCTTGGTATTTATCGGCAATCCCGCTGCTGCCTAAATCGACAAACCCGCTTATTTTATTATCCTTGGCGAATATGTTGGGCAAACACAAATCACCATGCGAGAAAACAAACGTCTCCATAGGCTTATTCCGCTTTAGCCATTCAAGCAGATGCGCCGGTGAATTAAACCCGGTTTTGCCGTACGTCCCCGGTTCGGCGCTTTGCGTATCGCACAGATTAAGAGAAACGCGGGTTTGGGCCAGCGTTAACTTATTTTCGGCGGAATTTTCATAAGGGCAGCCGGTGATATCAACGCTCCATAGCATTCGCAGCCCCTCGGCCAGCAACTTTATTAATTGAGCAGGATTTTCAAGGAATTCAGGCGAACATAGCATCCGCCCTTCAATTTTACTCATCAGCAGGTAATTGGTATTATCCTTTGTTTCTGAGCAAAGCAGCTTGGGCGCCGGAAGCTTATCCGATAGCCATGAAGTCATAATGCGCTCATTATCCGACGTTTCATTTTGCTTTTCGATTTTTAGTACCATATCGTCAAAACAAACGATTCGCGCGCCGGACATCCCGATTTTATCTACAGTATAAGGCCGGGAACCTATGATTTGCCGGATTTTTTGAGGAATGTCCATATATGTCACCCTGTAATATAAAAATTCGCCTGACCTTGAGCTGCGGCTCTCTTAATCGGATTATATTTTAACACATCAGCGAGAAGATTACCATAAATGCGAATGGTCTGCGCGTTTGAAGCGAGGCATGGCTCGAGCGCTTGCCGAAAATGCTTTGCCTGCTCTTTAAAAAACGGCCGCCCAGCCCCATTTCCATACACTGCTTTCATACTAACCTAAGCTTCAAGTTTGCGGCATAAAGGAGCCTATTTTCTACTGTTCCGGTATAGAAACGCGGTTCAAAAGGCGGTTGGCGTTACATGGTTTTTCTTTTTAAGCTTAGAACAAAAGCGGCACTGATAGCCGATCTATCAGGCAATCCCACCCACGTTGCATGAAACGCATTTTTTCCCGCGAAACGGAATGAACGGTTCGTCAAAAGGCGGCTCTAACGCCGCCTTTTCGTTCCCGTATTTAAGCGTTTGCTTGTTATTCTAAAAAGAGGTTCTCCCTTCGGGCCGTTTCCGTTACTTTTCCAAGCTGAAGTCTTATTTACGGACGGGTTTGGCTTTAAACCGGCCGCCGCCGGCTTTTAGAAACCTCTGAAGCATTAAACCGCTTATTGATAATGCCGGCGCTTTGCGTACGCACGCCAGTCGGAACGCCCAAGAGCTGAAAAACGAGAGTTTTCACAAGCATAAATATTAACTATTCCCTGCGCCGGATACGGAGCCAGTACCCTACGCCGTCGGCGGCGCGCATAAAGCGCGTAAAGCCCTTATGCCTCAATGGCGCCTGCGAGGAAAATTCGCCCGGTATGGCGTGTATGATGAAGCGCGCGCCGTCCTTCATGGCTTCGCCCTCCATATAATAATGCCGCGACCCCGGATAGCTTACGCGCTTCCAGACGGAACGGGGGAACGCGTCGGGGAACGGGTTATAGGCGGGCTCCGTACGCCCAACACCGTCAAACATAACGGCGCAGGGCGGGTTTTGGCGCTTTACGCTCTTGCGCCCATTCAATAAATCCTCGGTTTCCTTGAGCCACTGTTCGTCGCGGCGCTTTGCGGGCGGCTCCTGATTCACCCTTTTTATTCGAGGCGCTGTGTTGTCCGGGCGGCGCTGCTGATTCCCGCCCGGCTGCTGATTCCCGCCCGGCTGCTGATCGGGGTAGATGAACAGCTCGCGGGCTTTGGACATAATATTGTTCAAAGCGTCGGAACCGCCCTTCGCTTCCTCATACAACGGCACGATTGCGCCCGGCGGATAAAGAGGCTGCTCCTTCTCGTCCACCACGGCGTACGTCACCAGATCCTCAGGTTTTCTTGGCCTGCCGCGCGTTTTATCGAAAACGGACGTTGACCCGGCATGGCTGGTGGGTAAACGGTTGGCCGCTCCCTTGCCCGCGGATCCGGGTGGCTTTGCGGGAAGAGGCGGCGGGTTTTGATTTGGCGCCGCGTTTGCCGAGGGGCCGCTATCCCCTTTCGCGGCGCGGTTCGCGTTTGCAGGGCGCGTACCGCTTTGAGAAGCCGAGCTCTCCTTTTGCGCGGGCCTTGCCGCCGCGCCTTTTTTTTGCTGCGGGGCTGCGGCGTTTTTTGGCGGGAACGGAGCGCGCGCATCTTTTTGGGCCCCATCCTCACTGGGTTTGAACACCTCATGCCCCGCCTCATCTTCATGAACGCGCGCGGCGTCCTGCTTGTTCATCGCACGCATGCGGAGCTCGCGCTTGACCTGCTCCATATCAAGCTGAGCGCCTCGAACGGAACCCTCCATGATAAACGGGCCGCCCGGCTGCTTTGCGACGAATATCGCGGAAATATCGCCCGCGAGTTTGATTTGTGCTGAAAAAAGAGCGTCGAGCGTCCCTTCTGACGCGCCCGCGGCGGTTAAGCAATATACGGTCGCGCCCTCCAGGCCGATACCGCCGTGGGGCTTTATTTTGACAAGCGTACGGTCGCCGCCCGCGGTGATGTACGCGACGCCGCATTGCTCCTTGCCCCTGAGCGAAATGATGTGTTTTGTATCCATAGGCATGCTCACCTCATCTTATCCTGTTCTATTCATATGCCGCATGGTCGGTGAATTTGCATGCGCAGCTGTTAAACCCTGTTTAAATCGGGTATAATTGCGCTATATAAAGCTTTAATAACTAACGGGGTGATTTTACATGCGGCAATACCGCGACAAAAGCGGGCTTACGGAAACTGAGTTTCTTGCTCAATACGATGAAAACAAATACCGGCGTCCCTCGGTAACGGTAGATATGGCGGTTTTTACGCCTGTGGATAGTGGGGATGGATTGAGACTGGGCGCGCTTATCATACAAAGGGGAGGCCATCCATTTATTGGGCGCTGGGCTTTACCGGGCGGGTTTGTGCGTATGGATGAGGAGCTTGACGCGGCCGCGGAGCGGGAATTGATGGAAGAAACGGGCGTCTGCGCCGTTCAAATGCGGCAGTTCGGCGCGTTCGCAAAGGTGGACAGGGATCCGCGCACGCGCATCATATCCGTAGGTTATTATGCGCTGCTGCCTTACGGCACTGTTCGCCCGCGCGCCGGGGACGACGCTGGGGATGCTGATTTATTCAGCTTGTCAGTTGAAATAAAATGCGCGCATGCGGGCAGGCGCTTATACTCAATAGCCCTTGACGGCAAGGTTCGGCTAAATGAATACGGGATGCTGGTAAACGACGGGCTCGGCTGGTTGCCAGCGCCCGCTAAGGAGGGCTGCCTATCCTCCGATCATGGGTTTATTTTATTCAGCGCGCTGTACGCTGTGGGCAGACTTGAACGCGGGCTTGCCGCCGCGCGGCTCGCGGGCGAAAGGCGGGAGCTGATACCGCATATGCGCTGGTCGCTGGATAACGCGGTGGGGGTTCTTTCTGTTTAAAGCGCGGCGCGCCATGCGTGGCGAGGAAAGCCTGAAGCAGCTATTCGCCCTTGCGGTATAATCGGCCGCTCACGAGAAACCTCCGTGGAAACATTCATACAGCTTGAGGAGATTACAGCGTATCTTAACCCCCTTCATGGGGCGTTGTTAAGCGCCCGATATATCTTAATAAATGGTGGGCCACTCTATTTAGATTGCTTTATACCCCGGATCGCCGACGTCTTGTTTTGCCTTCCTGCACGGACGTGAACCTAAAACCAACCTGATATTCGTTTTTATTCATACATTCGGTCGAGCTATAAGCGACGCTTCTGAATAAATTAACACGAAAATTAAATAACCATTCTTTAAAATTGGGTGCGTCGATGCATATAGTCAAAATATATCGTTGAGTTGCATCGTTGTCAGAATGTTATTATGCATTGCGCCGGTATGTGGACAAAATCATTTAGTAGCCGAGGATTTGGACATTGTTCTGTGGATAACTATGTGGACATTGTGGATAAACGTGTTCATATCCGCTGGTTATGCATAATTTCGGATGTTTTTTTTCATTCATTATATGCATCAGTTACTGTTTTAGGGATGAAAAACCATACTCCGTCATTGTGCTAACAGACTGGTGTTTTGAATAAAATCAATGTGGGGAGGTGAGCATTTTTGCGCGAAAGAATCAAAAAAGCTATTGACAAGTGCTGCATCGCGGCCGCGGCTCTTGTCGCCGTCATGTTCGCGTATACGGCTTTTGCGGGAGGCGGAGCGTCCCCTGCCTTGTCCACGCCCGGAGGCGAGGGCGCGCTTGTAATAGCGGTGGACGCGGGACACGGCGGATTTGACGGAGGAGCGTCGGGCGTTGATTCCGGAATACATGAATCGGGGATAAACCTCTCGGTCGCTAAGCTACTCAAGCAAGAACTGGAAAAGCAGGGCGCGACCGTAATCATGACCCGTGAAACGGAGGAAGCGCTCGGCAGCGACAAAAATTCTGATATGCGCAAACGCAGAGAGATTATCAACCAGCCGGGTATTGATATCGTTGTAAGCGTTCACATGAATAAATTCAGCGATCGTTCAATTTATGGGCCAATGGCGTTTTATATGAAGGGCTCTACGGAGGGGCAGCTATTGGCCGAGTTCGTTATCTTCGAGGTATGCGACGCTATCGGCCATCCGCAGCGGTTTGCAAACCCCGGCGATTATTTTATGATCCGTGAATGCAAAGCGCCGGCCGTGCTCATCGAATGCGGGTTTTTATCCAACAGCTCGGACGAGGCCAAGCTTCAGGATCCCGGGCATCAGCTTAAGCTCGCTCAGGGCGTGGCAAAAGGTATCATGGGGTATCTGAATGATAAAAAGCATGTTGATTGACAGTATGCCGGTTCGCGTTGGGCGAGCCGTTCTCTTCCGCCTAAAGTATTTTGCGGATAAAAAATAAAATCGAGAGGTTAACGCATGGAAACATTACGCTTTGGTAGCCGCGGCGCGGCGGTAAGCCAGCTACAGCTGGCGCTTCAAAAGGCTGGGTTCAGTCCGGGAAATGTCGACGGAGTGTTCGGCATCAACACACAAAACGCGGTTCGGCGTTTTCAAAGCGCCAACAGGTTAACCCCGGACGGCATAGTGGGCGCGAAAACATGGGCCGCGCTCATGCCGTATTTAAGCGGATATGTGAGCTATACCATTCGACCGGGCGATACCTTCTACAAACTCGCGCAGGCATTTAATACCACGGATGCTGCGATTCAGGCCGCTAACCCTACCGTAAACGCATATAACCTTAAAGTAGGCAGCACGATTTGGATACCAACGCTGGAGGATATCATAACGGGCAACGTAATTTATTCCTATGGGTATATGGAAACCGCGCTTACGGCGTTGAGGGAAAGGTATCCCTTTATTCGCATAGGTACTTATGGCTCCAGCGTTATGGGAAAGCCGCTTTACTACGCTTCCATCGGGAGCGGCAAAAAGGAGGCGTTCTACAACGCTTCGCATCACGCGAACGAATGGATAACCACGCCTGTACTGATGCGCTTTTTGGAGGAATACGCCTCGGCTTACGCGTCGGGGAAAGAGGTGTTTGATATTCCGGCTAAAGAGCTTTACGACGCGGCCACGCTTTATATCGCGCCCATGGTGAATCCGGACGGAGTTGATCTGGTAACGGGCGCTATTATTCCTGGCAGCCCTTATTATGACGGCGCGGTGGCGATTGCGGAGGAATTTCCCGCAATACCGTTCCCCAACGGTTGGAAGGCGAATATCGTTGGAACGGACTTAAACCTCAATTATCCCGCGGGCTGGGAACAGGCTAAGCAGAATAAGGAGAGACTCGGGTTCACGCGCCCCGCGCCAAGGGATTATGTGGGGCCGGCTCCCCTGTCGGCGCAGGAGAGCCGCGCGGTATATGATTTTACGCTCGCGCATGATTTCGCGCTTACCTTAAGCTATCATTCCCAGGGGGAGGTAATATACTGGAATTACCTGGATATGGAACCCCCGCGCAGCTTTGAAATAGCGCAGAGGCTCGGTGAAGTCAGCGGCTATACCGTTGAGCGAACGCCGCCTGAGGCTTCCTACGCGGGCTATAAGGATTGGTTCATTCTTCATTATAACAGGCCGGGCTATACCATTGAGGTCGGCAAGGGGGTGAACCCGCTTCCCATCTCTCAGTTTGCGGATATTTACCGAGACAATCTCGGCATATTGGCCGTAGCGCTTGAGGAAGCGGGTAAGCTGTAAAACCCTGGGAAATCAGGCTGTTTGCGCGAATTCGCGCCTTATGAACGGCCGCAGCCGCTATTAGATGGATGAAAAGCCGGAATTGAGCGCTTGAATACGAACTATATCGGGTGGGCGCAGCGGAGGCATGCCGGGCCGGAGCAAATCTAATTCTGAGGATGTCTTCAATGCGGGTTTTGCCTCTCATTTATGCCGCAGGCATTTGAGGAAATAAATAAAGGCTTTCCCTGCAGGGGGCGTTGTTGAAAGACAAAGGCGCAAGCACCCCATGTAACCTCAAAAAAGTGATGTGACACCCTATAACGACATGGGAGCGGCACGCTGCCGCTCCCTCTTTTTATCTCATCCCCACCGGCGCGCTTAGGATTCGATAAGAACCCCTAACGGCGGCGCATGCCTAATTTTGGCTTGCGCGGGGTTGTTTTACATGAACGGCAGGATGGGCATAAGCCCCTTTACCCCTTTTTTGCCGACAATGATCTTTGCCGCTTTGTTCAGGGTTTCCTTGCTTAAGAACGGCGCTAGGCCTGAAATATCGTCAATTCTATCGGATTCCAGCGCGGCCGTCGTAAGCCTATCCAGCGTTTTATCGCTTAAAAAGGGAGCGAGCCCCAGGATGCCGCTCATATCGGAATCCTCCGAGATCTTGTTTACGAGCTTATCAAGGCATTTATCGTTCAAGAACGGCGCAAGCCCGATTATTGCGCTCAAATCCTGCCCGTCATAGAGCTTATCCGCAAGCGTTTCGAGCGTATTATCGCTTAAAAACGGGGCGAGGCCCAGCAGGGCGGAAGCGCTGCTCACGCTCAGCACTTTTTCCGCGAGCGAATTTAAAGTTTTATCGCTCAAAAACGGGGCTAGGATTGTCAATGAACTTAAATCAGGAGATTCCACTACCCTTTCCGCGAGCGAATTCAAGGCCTTTTCGCTCAAAAACGGGGCGAGAATGACAAGGTCGCTTATTTTTGCCGTATCAAGCGATTCCGCGGCCAGATTATCCAGCATGTCCTCATCTAAAAAAGGAGCGATAGCGACTAAATCCTCAATTCGCGTTCCTTCTCCCGACTCCTCCGCGATAACATTGACGATTTCAATCGTTTGAGCGGGTTCGAGTATGGGGGCCGCCTCCGCCACGGTTTTCATCGTGACGTCCTTTTCCTTAACATACTGTTTCGCGTTCCCTTCCAGCACATGCGATACAAGTTTGGCCGGGGCTTCGCCGCCGAGGAGCTCGTCGACCGATACGCCAAGTATGCCGGCAAGCTCCGGCAGTTTCCCGATATCGGGCATTGAATGGCCGCGCTCCCAGTTGCTCACAGCCTGATAGCTTACGCCCATCATATCCGCCAGCCCCATCTGCGTGATGTTCTTCTCCTTACGGAGCCTCGATATGGTCTTTCCTACTTTTACAGTATCAAACATTTTATTGCATCCTTTCTATACAAAGAATATTAGTTTTCGGGTTAAGCCTTAAGGTTTGTCCGTTCGTTTATATTATCAGTTTGCGAGCCGTTATGGAATCAAGCAGCGCTTGAATTCATATGAAACTTAAAACAAAATGTTAGTATGGGGAGCATACCTCAAAAGCGCGTGCATTTATTCTTCCTGCGGCGGTAAAAATTTCTTCAACGATTAGTTGAGTTTTTTAGCATATAAAAAATGAAACCGGGAAAGCTATCTGTGAACGAAAACAGAAGTTTTTGTTTGAGGCGGATGTGAATTCCGCGCGTAAGGATCGCTTATATTTATACGGGCGATCCTTTCGCTTTATCACGCTGCGAGGGTTTAGGAAGCAGGCCTATTGATCGGCAGTTTCGCCTAAATCTGTGGGGAACGCCGGCGTTTTACGCCAAATTGCACGCTAAAAGCATGTAATACCCCAAAAAAATGCCTGAATTTCCGGTCAAAATGCCTTGTTAACGTTTTATTCATTTCATTTTGTTCGCATTATGGTATAATAAGACTATGAATAAGCAAATGAACAACCAAAAACTGAAGTGGATTCATGGCGTACGCCTGAAATTCAGCAGACGCGTTAAGCGTTTTAAAAGGCGGGGCGGCTTTAAGGGCCTTTCCCGGCGAGCTGCTGGAAGCCTGAACCGTTTCGCGTTGGCGCTGAAACAAAAAAGGCCGGCCGCATGGGTTAGCTTGTGTACCGTTTTGCTTTTGCTTGTTGCGGTTCCCGTGCTAATCGTTTCCTTTGGGAGGGGGAACGCGGCCTCTGCCGGCGGAGACGGTGCATCGGCTCAAGAAAGCGCGTTTTCTGCCAATAAGGCTGGAAGCGCCGCTCCGATCTCAGTGGACGAACTGACGCCTCCGCCCACGTCCACGCCCGAGCAAAATAATAATTTGCCCGAAGGCGGAGATAACGCGCAAGCGACTCCTGAGCCTACCCCTAAGCCTACGCCCGCGCCAACGCCCGAACCCGTTATTTTAGAGCGTGGGGATGAGGATGAACGCGTGACCAAGCTACAGCTTGGCCTGATGAAAAGCAACTATATGGACAATGACGAGCCAACGGAACTGTTTGGGCCTGCAACCGAAGCGGCCGTGAAAATGTTCCAGCTCAGAAACGGGTACGAGATCACCGGCAAGGTGACTCAGAAGCTTTACGACCTGATTTCCAGCGGAAAAGCGCCTTACTATATGGTTATGGTAGGCGATGAGGGCGAAGACGTTAAGGAGCTTCAGAAGCGGCTGAGGGAGCTGGACTATATTTCTACCGCAACCGGTTACTTTGGCACCGATACGGAAAAGGCGGTTAAGAAGTTCCAGGAACGCAACGGCCTTAGCGTTGATGGAAAGATCGGCCCTGAAACATATGAGGCGCTGTACCGCGAGGACGTAAAGGCAAATTATATTGAGAAAGGCGAAAAGAGCGAAGAGGTCAAGAAATATCAGGAGCGGCTGATTAAACTAGGCTACCTCGTTTCCGAGGCGGACGGTATCTTCGGCAACAGCACGATAGCCGCCGTTAAGCGGTTCCAGGATCGTAACGGCCTGGTGATCGACGGTTATCTTGGCCCGCAGACAAAAGATGCGCTGATGAAGGCCGACGCGGAATCCAACGCGCTTGCTTACGGAATGCGCGGCGACGACGTGCGCGAAGTACAGGAGCTTCTTGCTAAATACAACTATTTGCGCGACAGCAGCACTACCGGCTATTTTGGCGGCGTGACGGACGGCGCGGTGCGTTTGCTGCAAAAGAAGCATGACCTTAAGGTTGACGGCAAGGTGGGCAAAAAAACCATGAGCCTCCTACGTTCCGGTAACGTTAAAAAGGCGGATAAGCCTGTCACCTCGTCTTCCGAAAATTCCGGCGGTTCCAGCGGTTCCGGCAGCTCCGGCGGCTCAAGCGGCGGCTCGAACAACGGCTCATCCGAGCGTCCGTCTGCAAATAGGCTCATTCAGATTGCCAAGAGCAAGCTTGGCTCGAGGTACCAAAGGGGTGCGAAGGGTCCGAACAAATTCGATTGTTCCGGCTTTGTATACTGGTGCCTCAATCAGGCCGGCATCAAGCAGAGCTACATGACGTCTCGGGCCTGGCGCACGACCAATAAGTACGAGCGCATTAAGTCCATGAGCGACGTTAAGAAGGGAGATATCCTGGTTTTCAACGGTCATGTGGGCATTGCCGCGGGAGGAAACATGATGTATGACGCATCCTCGCGCAACGGCAAGGTGGTTTATCGCAGCCATAATACAAGCTATTGGAGAGGCGATTTCATCTGCGCCTACAGGATTTTTGATTAATACATAAACGCCTCATACGCGGAGAATTGATTAACAACAAACAGCCCCCAGCTTTGATAGAGCTGGGGGCTGTTTTGCAGCCTAATGAGCCCTATTTTCTTCAAGGATGCGATAGGGGCTCACCTTTCTTACGATATGTTCCACATCAAAGCCAGCGGCGATTTCTCTTGCGGTTTCTAAAATATGTGCTGCTTGCTGAACCTCGTTAAAAATAAAGACGCCGCGTGAAAGCATGGCCGTCGCCTGCACTTGGTGTATGTTCCCAGTATATATCACAACAATTGGGTCAATTAAAATTAATTATTGAGTTTGGCACACCCTTCTCGTAGCCGCTTATTCTTGCCGGGGATATGGCTTATGTGTTATGCTGAGGCATAAGGAGTGATTTATATGCGCAGTATCACAATGTATTCCTATACCGAGGGCGTGCAGGCCTTATACGCGCTTCTCGGGCAGCTTACCGTTCATCGTAATATGTTGGACGCGCCCGTTTTCAGGCGCCTGAGCGATTTGCTTAGGGCTTTGAGCGATGGGGATATGCAGTGCGTCGCTTACAGCTATCACGCAATGACGTCGGTTATGGTAACCGGAGGCTACCGCCGTGTAAGCGGGTGCCTTTGGCGCGATTATCTTTTTCATGAATTGCTTGAAAACCCAAACGCGTTTTCCCGCATGGCGGCGGCGAGGCAAATGGATAACGCCGTATATTCGGCCATGCGAGGTGATTTAGCTATATTGGGCCGCCTTAGCGAACTGAGCGATACGCTTATAAAACGCTGGGCGGAGGAACGCATGCGGGAGGCGCGCTGGAAGCCGAGGCAGGCCAAAGACGCTATCTCCTATATGTCCAGCGCGGCATGGGGAGGCGGAAGCTTGCGGCCCGCGCCCAAGGAAGAGCATAAGGAAGCGGCTGCGCCCATGCCCGAATGGCCTACGGAGGCGGACTGGCATCCGTGGCAATATGGCGACGTTTCACTCGCCGACGCCTACGTGTCCGACGAGGCGCTTGAGGAAATGTACATGAGGTTGATGGAAAGTGCTGACTGGCGTGCTATGACGGATGATATGTGGAACTTTTTCGCCTCCTACGGATGCGGCAAATTTCTGAAAAACAGGGCGTTTATATACGGCCCGGGCGGCCTGAAGCCAATGCCTTCCCTTCAGGAATCGCCGCCTGAGTCCCCCTTAATCAATGAAGAGCAGCATCAGCGGCTGATTGAAAATACGATCCGGTTTATGCGCGGCGAGCCGGCGGAGAACATATTGCTTTGGGGACCGCCGGGCACAGGCAAAACGACGCGAGCGATGTCCATGCTCCGTGAGCTCCCCGAGGTTCGGCTTATACTGGTGGTGGATTACGCGGATGGAAGCGCGGCGGATTTGTTTCATTGCCTCCGCCTGCAGCCGCTCAAATTTGTTGTATTGATGGATAATATGCCGCAGTCCGGCGGCTGGAGCAATTTGCTCTCCATACCCGGAGCGCAGCCGGAAAATGTGTTGATATACGCAACCTTGCGTGAGAAAGCGGAAACGGCCGTGTTCCCGGTGCAGATGCGTTTTGAATATCCGGATCTCAACGGGTTCACCCGCATGGTCGCTGATATTCTTGAGAACATGGGCCAAAGCCCGGAGTACAACCGCGTACGCAACGCATGCGTGGACTACCAAGTGGATGTAAGGGATGCGCTCACGCCGGCCGCTGCCCGCCATATCGCCAATGGCCTGCTGCGGCGCGGTTAACGTAAATTGGCTGTATAAGGAGATTATATGAAAAAGATAAAAAAGGCGCATATCCGTATGTTATGGGTGCTTCTTGCTGTATTTGCGCTCCTGATGCTGGCCGCGGCTTACTTGCTTGATTTAACCTATGCCTTGATTTCTGCGCCCGTTTTTATTGCCTATATCGTTCTTGCGGTTAAATTGTCGCGGTGTCCGAACTGCGGCCGGCCCATGCCCTTTCACGTGCTTATGAACAGTGGCAAGAGGCCGGAGCGCTGCCTGAACTGCGGCAAGTATGTTGAATCGGAATAATCTCTTAAAACCGCTCAAATAAATGATATATATAGCGGCTCCGGCCGGTCGTCTCGGTGTTGATACGCTTAAATGATCGTATGAATATAAGCGGCGTCCGATCGCGCCTTAAGCGCCGTACGCATATTGGGGTTTACAATTAATGGCAGTGTAAGCAGCAACGCTTTTAAAGCCTTGGGGAACAATACTTCTATTTTGCGCAAGGGCATCTCTGCTACCTTTTTTAATCATCCTAATTTTAATCGTTAGCTTGTGCTTAAAATTACCCCAGGCTCATTAGATTTAAGGCGTTATTGAATGACAGATTGACCAATAAATTCTTTTGAAATCTGAATTAGCTACACATATTAAATCCCGTATATTTATGAAATTTAAAAGAAGGATCAAACATGTTAAAATAAGCCATACATCTTTTATAAATGTTACTTATTTTAAAGTGAATATAATTACGGGGTTAAAAAGTAATATAGTGTTGACAAGTTGTAGTAAGTCCAATATAATTCTTATTGGGTAAATATAAATTAAACCAGGGGGTCATACCGGCCGATATAAAGCCGCGTATTGCCTGATATTGCCTGAAAGCGTAAAATAAATAACGTTTTATTTATGGTTACGTTTCGTTAGCAAACACGTATGATAACTTCATTCGTCATAACCCAGCGCCGGCCGGCCGGACTTCCTTTTTAGAACACCAGCCAGTGTTCACGCCGGTAACACAACCTCCCCGGACGGCCAGCGCATTTGTAGCGCGGCATAACTGCCGCGCGCTTTCAATTATAGCACAACTTTTTTGAACCGTGGTGACTAATAAGGAATTTTTTACGTTCCGCTTAAGCTCGATTCTATATCCTGGGTCGGCCGGGAGCCGCAGTTTATGCTGCGCGCCTGGTATCGGTTAAAGTATAGTTTGTGAGCGCCCGCTTACGCGCGTAAATAATGCGCCGCCTTTTCTACTTTAAACGCGGCCTTAATTACGTGTTCATCAAATTTCGTTTTATTGGTATTAGAACTTGACTTTTTTATTGTGTTACGCAGATAATAAAAAGATATTTAAACATGAAAGGTGGTCTGGTTATGGAAGAATCTGCGTGCCGCGCTACGCGTAATTTTATCGAAGAGATAGTCGAGCGGGATTTGCAAGAGGGGGTGGCTCGCGTCCAAACCAGGTTTCCGCCCGAACCCAACGGTTATCTGCATATCGGCCATGCCAAGGCTCTGTTTATTGATTTTAGCGTCGCTGATAAATACGGCGGAAAATGCAACCTCCGTTTTGACGATACCAACCCCGCCAAGGAGGATACCGAATATGTCGACGCTATAATGGAAGATATACGCTGGCTGGGGTTTGAATGGGACAAGCTCGCCTTTGGCTCCGATTACTTCGACGCTTGCTTTGAGCTTGCCGTCAAGCTGATTAAAAAAGGCATGGCTTATGTGGACGACTTAGGTAAGGAAGAAATGCGCCGATACAGGGGTACGCTTACGGAGCCGGGCGTTAACAGCCCCTGGCGGGACAGGCCGGTTGAGGAGAACCTCGAACTGTTTAAACGCATGCGGGCGGGTGAGTTTCCTGACGGCAGCCGCACGCTTCGCGCTAAAATCGATATGGCATCCCCCAACATCAACATGCGGGATCCAGCGCTTTACCGCATATTGCATCTGCCGCATCATCAAACAGGTTCTAAATGGTGCATATACCCGATGTATGATTTTGCCCATCCGATACAGGATGCGATCGAAGGCGTGACCCATTCCCTGTGTTCGCTGGAATATGAGGCGCACAGGCCGCTGTATGACTGGGTGGTGGAGCAGTGCGAATTTGAGCTTAGGCCAAAGCAGATAGAGTTCGCGCGTCTTAACCTAACCAACACGGTCATGTCCAAACGGCATCTTCGCCGCCTGGTTGAGGAGGGTTATGTAGACGGGTGGGACGATCCGCGCATGCCTACGCTGTGCGGGCTGCGCCGCCGGGGGTATACGGCAGCCGCGATACGCGATTTCCTAACCCGTGTAGGCGTTGCGAAGGCGGATTCCATTGTGGAGAACGCGATACTCGAGCATTGCCTGCGCGAGGATCTTAACGAATCCGCCCCCCGCATGATGGCCGTGCTTGACCCCATCAAACTGATAATCAACAATTTTCCCGAAGGGCATGAAGAGCTTATTGAGCTTGAAAACCTGCCTGGGAAACCGGAAGCGGGCGTGCGGACGCTTCCGTTTACCCGCGAGCTGTATATTGAGCGGGAGGATTTTATGGTGGAGCCGCCAAAAAAGTTTTTCCGCCTTAAACCGGGAGGAGAAGTTCGGCTTAAAGGCGCGTACATCATAAAATGCGTGGATTACCGGCTGAACCCGGACGGGAGCGTTGCACAAGTGTTTTGCACGTACGATCCGCAAACCCGCAGCGGCGAAGGCCAGCGCAAGGTGAAGGGGACGCTTCATTGGCTGCCCGCCAAGCATGCGGTTTCCGCTCGCTTTAACCTTTACGAGCCTTTGATCCTTGATGGCGGGGATGATGACGAGAGCGACTTTACCGATAGGATTAACCCTAATTCAATCGAATTGAAGCATGGCTTTGTGGAACCGGCGCTTAAAAACGCTGGTTCAAATGAACGGTTTCAGTTTATCCGGGTAGGATATTTTTGCCCGGATAGCGCGCATACGCCGGAAAGCCCGGCGTTTAACCGGGCCGTGAGTCTCAAGGATAGCTATAAGATAGCGGCTAAGTAAAGAGAGGAGTATTGGTATGAGCACGGTACGCACGCGTTTTGCCCCCTCCCCCACCGGGTATCTGCACATAGGCGGACTTCGGACAGCCTTGTACACCTATCTTTTTACAAGGCGTGAGGGCGGCGTTTTTATACTGAGGATTGAGGATACGGACAAGGCCCGCTATGTGGAGGGCGCGGTCGAGAAGATTTACAGCGGCCTACGGGCTGCGGGTTTACAGTGGGACGAGGGACCCGATGTGGGTGGCGAATACGGCCCATATATTCAAAGCGAGCGGATGCGGATGTATCTGCCCTTTGCCGAGCGGCTGGTACGCGAGAAGAAGGCCTATTACTGTTTCTGCGACAAGGAGGAGCTTGACGCGCGCCGCGCTCAAAAGGAGAAGGATGGCTGCTCATGGAAATACGACAAACGCTGCCTTTCGCTCACGCCCGAGGAGGTCCGCAAAAAGCTGGAGGCTAAAACACCTTATGTTATCCGTCAAAACGTACCCGAATCCGGCAAAGCGTCATTTGACGACCTCATTTATGGGCACATTAGCGTCGACTGCTCGGAACTGGACGACGGGGTGCTGATTAAGGCGGATGGAATGCCCACATACAATTTTGCGAATGTTATTGACGACCATGAGATGGGTATAACGCATGTGCTGCGCGGAAACGAGTACCTTGCCAGCACGCCCAAGTATAATCTGATCTATGAAGCGCTTGGTTGGGAGAAACCGGTATATATACATCTTACGCCCGTTATGAAGGATGCTTCCCGCAAGCTCTCCAAGCGGCACGGCGATCCATCGTTTGAAGATCTGCTTGAGCAGGGCTATTTAAAGGAAGCGATTGTAAATTACATCGCGCTGGTAGGTTGGAACCCAGGGGACGACAGGGAATTTTTTACGCTTGATGAGTTAATCAAAGCTTTCTCAATCGATGGCATATCAAAATCGCCCGCGATTTTTGATCAGGCTAAGCTCACGTGGATGAACGGCCAATATATCCGTAAGCTGGAGCCGGAGGCGTTTACCGCGTACGCCTTGCCCTGGTATGAGCGCGCGGGCGTTGCGGGCATGGATACACAAATCCTTTGCAGTATTCTTCAGCCCCGGGTCGAGATATTCAGCCAGATACCGGAAATGGCGGGCTTTTTAACGAAAATGGACGAGGATTACGGGCTTGATTTGTACGATAATAAAAAGTCCAAATCGAATAAAGACACGGCGCGCGAGGTTTTGCAAACTGCAATCCCAACGCTCAGCGCGCTGCCGGATTGGACTCAAAACGCGCTGCACGATGCGTTAATGGGCCTGGCTGCGGAAAAGGGCATAAAAAACGGAACGGTGCTTTGGCCTTGTCGCATCGCCATGGCGGGCAAGCAGGTAACGCCCGGTGGCGCGATTGAAATAGCCGCGCTTCTAGGCCGCGGCGAGGCGCTGCGCAGATTGGAAGCGGGCCTTAAACGATTAAACGCATTAATTACTACGAGCAATTGAGTGGAAAGGCGGTGGGGCGCTAATGGAGCATGGCCGCCTGAACAGATTGCGGCGATTGTATATTGGGTCTAGGAAGGCTCAAATCCGTGCGCCCCTTGATCTCGCTAGGGAAGCCTTACTCGATTCACTTAGCACGGTAGGGCTTGCTATGAGCGACGTTAAAATAAAAATGCTTAAGCATGCTTGTTCCAAGCCCTGAAATTCTCTGCTTAATTGTTCTGGTCATAGCCTATATAGCTTCGCTCGCATTGCATTGAAGCTGCGCTCCCCCTCTAAAAATCTATAACCTCCGAAATTGTACATGTATACGGTTATAATCGATTAAAATCTTTAATTCAATAAACACGGACCAGCTCCTGATTTATATTATTAAAATTTGAAGTTAGTCCGCGCCCATTACGGAAAAAAATAGAACGTCCCTTGTGAATCGGATTAACGGAATCAGATGATATAGCTCTTTACGGGATGATACAGTATAATTAAACTAAAGAACGAAATAATAGCGAACATTACATGATACGCGATAAGGAGTATGAAAAATGAATGATGAACAAACTTCAATAATTGATTTAATTATTGAAACTCATGTTGGGCTGGAACGTCAGGGGCCGGGCAGTGCTGAAACGACTATCAAGGCGTTAAGCTTTTTGGAGAACCATGATAAAATTTCACGGATACTTGATTTAGGTTGTGGAAGCGGCGGACAAACAATAACTCTTGCACAAAATACTTTTGGGAACATCATTGGCGTAGACCAATCTGTCGCCTTTATAAATATTTTAAATGACAATGCTAAAAAACTGAGCTTACAGGAAAGGGTACATGGTATTGTTGGCTCAATTGAAGACCTTCCCTTTCAAAAAGAGGAGTTTGACCTTATTTGGTCGGAGGGCGCCATAGACAATATTGGTTTTGAGAACGGATTAACCCATTGGAACAGCTTTCTCAAAAAGAATGGTTATGTTGTCGTTACATGCCCTTCTTGGTTTTCTGATGAACACCCTTGTGAAATTGAAAAGTTTTGGGCTGAGGCCGGAAGCAAGCTGGATACAATAGGCCATAATATCTCAATAATGCAAAAGACCGGTTACAATCTTGTCGCCGCGTTTACGTTGCCAGAAAAATGCTGGACGGATAACTATTTTAATCCGCGACAAGCGGCCGAGAAAGCGCTGTTGGAGAAGTATCCCGGAAATAAAGCCGTGGAGGCTTATATCGAGGGTGATAAATACGAGGTTGAATTATACGCAAAATACAAACGGTATTATGGATATGTTTTTTATATCGGCCAAAAAGTATAAAGAATAAGCATTAAGCATTATTTTCTTGGCTTCACGGCGTTAAGCCGACGCGCCTTTCTCATTTGCGCGAGCAGGCACAAACGTTGCGAGACGATATAAACCAGACGAATGCCGGCAAAATGCGCCGTTTAAATAATTACGCCGATGGCGCTTTCAATTTCAATTGAGGGTTTGCCGTCCTGCTCGCCTACCAAGCAATCCATTCACCGCTGTAAAAGACAGGCAATCATGCATAAAAAGCACGATTGCCCGACGTAAAATGAACTGCCAAAATGCCACTGTTAATCAGTGCACAACAATATCCCTTTGAGTGCTTTTACGGTGCTCCTTCGCCATACCGGTAATCAGCCCCGCAAAGCCCAGCGCGCCGAATACTAAGCCAAGCGCCAGATCTTTGACGATTTCAATCTGAACCTCAGGCTCCTGCATTACAAAAGCGAAAACCTCTATAAACTGGTCAAAGGTGAAAGTAATCCCCGCCTGGCTCAGCTCGCTGTAAACCATTATCAGGTATCCTGCGGCCGTACCAATCAACACGCCAAGTACGGAGGCGAACGCTACGATAAATATCTGTGCCTTGCATCGCTTACCGCCCAAAAGCTCATATCCCTTCTTAGCCAGAAAACCGATAAGCAGGCCTACCAGGGCTGAAATATAACCGGCGTACGCCACAAGCGCCCATACGGCCGCGCCCAGTATCGCGCCTATTACAGCGCCGAGCATGCCGCGCCCGATATTTTTACTCTCATGCGCCTCATCGGCAGCCGTTTCGGTGAGCTGCGTGCTCATCTGCGCACTGCACGTCGGGTGCATGGGGATAACGCAGTCGTCAATCAGCCGCTTTTCGAAGTTTTGCTCGCCGATGGGCTGCCCGCACGCGCCGCATGTATCCACACCCTTAGCGCCTAAGGAGGAAAGCTGTGGGTAAAACCAATCGATGAACTCGATAAAACATTTAACCGCGCTGTTTAATTCAATTGTGACTACCGAGCTGGTAAATGAAACGTTTAAAATCCCATACTTCTTTTTTGCATCCTGATCCAGCAGGCGATCCATCGCGGATAGCGTTTCACTGCCGCTCCAAGCGGCAATTTTTATGCGCTTGAGATATTGTTCCTCAGCTAACGACGTCATGTAACCTTTAATTTCGCCGTATGCGATACCATACGCCGTTACCAGGCCATACTCCCTGATAAGCTTTTTAAAACCCGGGCTAAACATATATTACCTCCCACATTTCCCTTAATTAGTCATTCTTCGCTATATTATATCAGAAATCGCGCCCTGTTACAAATTATGAACATAAATAGATTAATCGTTTGCCCGCATTGAGTTCAAATATCGTCTTATGATGTTTGGAGATATTTTGACTTATCCTAAACACATAATCTACTTTTATATCATGGTTTTTTAAGGTTCGGCCGGTTTACGAACTAAAGAGCAATTATTCGTAATATATTGACAGACAACCCGTTGCGTACTTAAACTCTAAATAAGGAAATACGGCATGATAGGAAAATAGGGTTAAGTTGTTTTTGGAGGTATATGATGAAAGATATATTGGTCGTTGCTGGCGGCGGAAGGCCGAATGGCAACACCGCTCAATTGGTAAACGCGTTTATTAACGGGGCGGCTGAAGCGGGCCATAACGTGGAAAAGGTTAACTTGACACAAACACAGGTGAATGGCTGTACCGGCTGCAATGCCTGCCGCTATCAGAAACCCTGCGTACAGAAGGATGGGTTTAACTCCCTCGTCCCCGCTATTAAATCTGCTGATTTAATCGTATTTGCCTCGCCCCTCTATTTTTGGACGATTTCATCGAGGCTCAAAGCGTTTATCGAGCGTTTTTATTGCATTGCGGAGGCTGACGATAACCCGCCCCTGGGCAGGTATGAAAAATACCCCGTTAAGGATTCCGCCCTATTGCTTACATCGGCGGATAATTTCTTTTGGACTTTTCAACAGGCGGCCTCTTACTATCAATTTGCTGTTGTTGAATACATTGGTTTTCATGATAAAGGCATGGTACTCGCCGGCGGCTGCGGGGATACGAATGGAAAACCTCAAATAGATAAGACCGGCCATTTGATAAAAGCATTTGATTTTGGCAGGTCGCTATACATGTATGATAATTGAGTTGTAGCGCGTTATGGCTAACGCCGGATTTCATTAAAAACAGGCGTAAAGCAATTGGTTTACGGAAAACCATCCAATAATCAACATCCCGCCCGTTTAGACTGCTCACATCAGTTATACGAATGCTTGTATGGCCGAACATGGTAAAGCCGCCGCGTTCATTTGCGCAATGGGGTTTTTCTGATTCAAATGGCGTTCAGCCGCATTTTCTGAGTGGTAAATATTTGGAGCCTACGCGTCTATGGTACGCTGCCAGCCCGCTATAAAGCTATATTGAAAGGCTGACCGATAGCCGCGCGCGTTCCGCCGATTACGCTGTAGCTTCCGGTGCGGATAGCCCTTCCCATCATTTTTTTAAAGCGGACCCCGCCGTTGTTGAACGGCGGGGCAATGTGTCGAAAAAGTGGCTGTACAACGTTTTTCGGGTTAACATGGAGCGCTTAAACATTGGCGCGGTCAGCGCCCTGTGCTAAAAACCCTTGCTGCGCAAGGCGTTCCGAATCTGACGCACATATGTTCCGCGCTCAATTAAAGCTTGGTCTGAATTTCAAGGATCTGCGCGATGCGCGCCTTCGCGCCTTCGATATCACGCTCTGAGAGGATATCATAGATGATGTTCGCTATCATCCGGCAATGCTCCTCCTTAAGGCCGCGCGTTGTAATTGCGGCCGTGCCGATGCGCACGCCGCTGGCGTACTTGGGCTTGGTGGTATCGTTGGGTATCATGTTCTTATTGGCCGTGATAGCGTACTCGTCAAGCGTCTGCTGCGCTTCAAGGCCGGTAATGCTGAAGGTGCTCATCACGTCGAGCAGGAAAAGGTGGTTATCCGTTCCGCCGCTTACTATGCGCCCGCCAAGCTTGATGAACTCATCCACCATAGCCTTTGAGTTGAGAACGACCTGATGCATATACTCCTTAAACGCAGGCTGAAGAGCCATCTCAAAGCAAACGGCTTTGCCGGCGATAACGTGCATCAGCGGGCCGCCCTGAATCATGGGGAACACAGCCTTATCAATGGCTTTTTTATGCTGCTCCTTGCACAATACAAGGCCGCTTCGCGGGCCTCGGAGCGTTTTATGAGTGGTGGTTGTGACCACGTCCGCATACGGCACGGGGCTGGGATGCTCGCCCGCCGCCACAAGCCCGGCAATATGCGCCATATCAACGATAAGGTAAGCGCCTACGCTGTCGGCAATCTCGCGGAAACGCTTGAAGTCTATCGTGCGAGAATACGCGGACGCGCCGGCCACTATCGCCCTGGGCCGGCAGTCCTGAGCCTGACGGGCTACATCCTCATAGTCGATATAGCCGTCGTCATTCACGCCGTAATGATGGAAATCGTACATCTTCCCAGAGAAGGAAACCTTCGCGCCGTGCGTAAGGTGCCCGCCGTTGTTCAAATCCATCGCCAGCACCGTGTCCCCGGGCTGGAGCAGCGCAAAGTAAGCCGCCATATTCGCGGCGGAACCGCAGTGGGGCTGTACGTTCGCGTGATCCGCGCCAAAAAGCTCCTTGGCAAGGCGTATAGCCTCGTTTTCCACCATATCCACGAACTGGCAGCCGCCATAATAACGTGCGCCGGGGTAGCCCTCGGCATACTTGTTGGTCAATACGCTTCCTACCGCCTCAAGTATCTCTTTAGGTACGAAATTTTCGGAAGCTATCAGCTCGATGGAGCTGTTTTGGCGCTGTTTTTCCAGCGCTATCATTTCTTGAATGCTCATAAAATCCTCCTAAACAACATGTTGATTTATTTAATCGGGCCTATCGGCCAACGGTTTTATTACCGCGCTAAAATCGGTTTGTCAACTGCCAATCGCATATTTTTATGCGCTTGCGCTTTACCGGCGCGGCGGCATGGTGTGTATGGAATGTCCGCATGCGGCCTCAAGCGCCTCGGTTACGCTCTCTGAAAACGTGGGGTGCGGACGCATCGCCCTGACGAGAGCCTCACGGGTAAGCCCTGCGGATATGGCTGTGGTTAGTTCGGCTATCATATCCGTCGCCCTGGCGCACATGAGCTGGGCGCCGAGCAGCGCGTCGCTATCCGCATCGAATACGAGCTTGATAAAGCTGCGCTCCTGCTCCTCAATCATGCTTTTGGCGTTTGAGTTCATTACGTATTTTCCAACGTAAACGTTTTTACCCCCCGCCTTTGCCTCGTCCGCAGTAACGCCGACGCAAGCTATTTCCGGCGATGTGTAAACGCAGGCTGGCACAAGCGCTGGATCCGTGGAGGGTTTATCCTTGCCGGCCATAAACTCCACCGCCGCGGAGCCCTGCGCTTGCGCCGCATGCGCGAGCTGAAAGCCGCCGATAACGTCGCCTACGGCGTAAACGTTCCGTATTGACGTGCGGTACTTATCATCCACAACGATAAATCCCCGCTCCATCTTAGGCTCCGCGCCCGGGGCGAATAATCCGGCGGTATAGGGCCTGCGCCCGGCGCAGATCAAAACGCCGCCCGCTTCGGCTTCTTTATCGCCGGATTTGGCGGTAAATCGGCACAGCAGCGAATCGTCCTGCCGGGCGATAGCGTTTACCCTGGCCGACGTGAATATTTCAACCCCGCGCTTTTTCAGTATCATGGAGAGATTTTGCGATATTTCCCGGTCCATCATGGGCAGTATGCGGTCCAGCGCCTCAATAATGGTTACTTTACACCCGAGAGCGCTGTAAATGGAAGCCATCTCAACGCCTATAACGCCCCCGCCGATGATGAGCAGCTTGACATAGAACACGCCCTCATCGAGCAGCAGCTCGTCGCTGGTTACAACGCCCGCGAGCTTTGCGCCTTCAATAGGGGGAAGGGACGGCGCGGAGCCGGCCGCTATGAGTATTTTTTCGCACAGAAGCGTCTCCCCGTTCGCCCGCACCCTGCCAGTATCCTCAACAACGCCTGTTCCAGCTATAACGTCCACATTGTTCGCCTTTAAAAGCTGGGCGACGCCGAGGCGGAGCTTAAGCACAATATCATTCTTGTGCCGGTGCATGCCGGAAAAGTCGAATGAAAGCCCATCAACCCGTATACCAGCGCTCGAAAAGCCGAGCGCCTGCCTGTACATTTCGGAGGAGTGCATTAACGCCTTGGTCGGCACGCATCCCCGATTGAGGCAGGTTCCGCCGAGCTCGCCCTTTTCAATAAGCGCCGTTTTCATACCAAGCTGGCTTGCGCGGATGGCGGATACATACCCGCCGGGTCCGCCCCCGATTACAATAAGGTCATAGTTCATTAAATCAACTCCTTGTATTTATCCAAAAGGGCCGTAATATCCTTTACTACAATATTGCTGCCTAGGGAAGCAAGCCTGCTTGCGGCATCTGCCGCCGGCCCGCGCAAAACGTCCGGCATGGATGCAATAATTTCAGCGTCCATCGCGTCGGAGAACACGGCAGCGTCCCGGATTAAGCCGTTGAGTATGGCCAGCTCAATCCGTACTCCTCCCCACGTAAAACGGTGCTCAATACACCGCGCTCCGGCTATCGCTCCGCGCCCGTAACGCCACGCGTCCGAGGCAAAGCGCGCCCGTTCGGCTTCTGCCTTGCCTCGATCGATAAGCCCTTCGTCATAGAGCTCGGGCGTTTTACCATATACCCGGCTCAGCCCGTAAACCATCGCTTCGCGCATCCGTTCAACCGTCAGTTCAGGAACAAGCTCGATAAGGTTCACAACCCGGGCGCGCACGGAGTTTACGCCCTTAGCCGCGAGTTTATCCTCCGGCACGTACAAGTAGCGCGTAAGCTTATCCATGTCCGCGTCGAGCAGTATGGTTCCGTGATGGTAGCAGTTATCCCCGCTGCGGTAAAACGCGTTCCCGGAGAACTTGCGCCCGTTAACGGTAAGATCGTTCCGGCCGCTCTTCTCGCCGTTAACGCCAAGCGCATTAAGCGAGTTGAGCACCGCGTCAAGCTGGCGTGAAACGTCGTAATCCTCCCTTCGCGCGAGGAACGTGAAGTTCAGGTTCCCCAGATCATGGTATACCGCGCCCCCGCCGGAGAGGCGGCGGGCCAGGCGGCCCCCGGCGGCTTCCAGCTCCGTTACGCGGCATTCGCCGTAGCAGTCCTGATTTCGGCCGATTACCACGGTATCCGCATTTTGCCACAGATATAATATTAAGCTGCCGGGCAAAACCGTATCGAGAAGGAGCTTTTCAAGCGCGAGGTTGGCGTAAGGGTCCGTCCCCGAGCCATAGAGGTAATAAACGCTGTCAATCATGGCTAAACTCGTATTTGAGTATGGGCTTTCGCGCGGCCGCTACCTCATCCGGCCTGCGAATCGCCGCGTTGTGGGGCGCGTTATGCATGTCCTCCGCATCCGTATACGCCTTGTGGTACAGGCGAATAAACGCGTCCGCCGCTTCATCCAGGCTTTCGCGCGATTCAGTTTCGGTAGGCTCCAGCATGAGTGCCTCATGCACGATAAGCGGGAAGTACATGGTCGGGGGATGAATCCCCTCGTCAATCAGGGATTTGGCCACGTCCAGCGCGGTAACGCCCGTTTCATTCTTTAACCGCTCAAGGCAAAGCACGAACTCATGCATGCAGCCGCGGTCATACGCTAAATCATAAACGCCCGAGAGCCGCTTCATCAGGTAATTCGCGTTGAGCACTGCGTTTTCAGCGGCTTCCCGCACACCTTGCGCCCCAAGCGTCATTACATAGCACAATGCTTTTATCACCACAAGGAAATTTCCAAAAAAGCCTTTAACCTGCATTCCGTTTTCCCCGCGCACGGCTGTTTTGGGCAAAAACTTCCTGAGCGCTTCCTTGCAGCCGACCGGTCCGCTGCCCGGGCCGCCGCCGCCGTGGGGTGTGGAAAACGTTTTATGAAGGTTGAGATGTACCACGTCAAAGCCCATATCGCCCGGGCGCACAACGCCCATTATGGCATTGAGGTTCGCCCCGTCGTAGTAAACAAGCCCGCCGGACTGATGCACCATATCCGTTATCTCAAGTATGTTCGTGTCAAACAAGCCCACCGTATTAGGGTTTGTCAGCATTAACCCGGCAATATCCGGGCCCAAGCAGGCGCTGAGCGCGTCAAGATCCACGCAGCCGTCCTCGCGCGACGGGATGCTCACCACGTCAAAGCCCGCCATCGCCGCGCTTGCGGGGTTTGTGCCATGCGCCGAATCCGGCACGATTATTTTCCTCCTGCCCGCGTCGCCCCGTGATTCATGATAGGCCTTAATCAACAGCAGGCCCATGAATTCCCCGTGCGCGCCGGCCGCCGGCTGAAAGCTCATGGCGTCCATACCCGTTATTTCGCACAAGTATTTTTCCGCGAGCTCGAGCGCCTCTATCGCGCCCCTAACCGTTTCGTCAGGCTGCAGCGGATGGATACCCGCAAAGCCCGGCAGCGCGGCAATCTCCTCATTGATGCGCGGGTTGTATTTCATGGTGCACGAGCCGAGCGGATAGAACCCGCAGTTTACGCCGTGAGTACGCTTGGCAAGCTCCGTATAATGGCGGCTGATATCGGTTTGTGCCATTTCAGGAAGGTTCAACGGCTCCGTGCGCCTCAGGTTTTCGGGCAGGCTAAATTCCTCAACGTCGCAGGGGGGAAGGATTGCGTTACCGCGCCCTTTTATGCTTTTCTCAAACAGAAGCTTCATATTTTGCACGCCTCCTTTACGATGGCCGCGGTTTCGTCAAGACGTGACTTGGGCGTTTTCTCCGTTACGCACCAGAGCGCGCCGCCCTCCACGGGTAGCCCGCCGAGTATATCCGCCTTGTGAAGAGCGGACAGCGCCTTGTCCGCGGGAACGGGCAAGTCAGTGACAAACTCATGAAAAAATTCGCCCTTATAGCGAAGCGACACGCCCGGTATGGCGCATAGAGCGTCCGCCAGATAATGCGCCTTGGACGTCGACTGCACGGCCGCCTGCCTAAGGCCGGCCGGCCCCATAACGCTCATATACACGGAAGCTGTAAGAGCGCACAGCGCCTGATTGGAGCAGATGTTGCTCGAGGCCTTGTCGCGGCGAATATGCTGCTCCCTTGCCTGAAGCGTCAAAACGAACGCCCGGTTTCCATCGCTGTCCACGGTCTGCCCTACGATGCGGCCGGGGAGCTTGCGCATATGCTTCGCCTTTGCCGCCATAAAGCCGAGATAAGGGCCGCCGTAAGATAGCGGAAGGCCCAACGGCTGGCCTTCGCCGACTGCGATATCCGCGCCGCATGCGGCGGGGGTTCTCATCAGCGCGAGCGCAATGGGGTTGCACCCCATGATAAACATCGCGCCGGCGGCATGCGCGGCCTCACCTACCGCTTCCGCGTCCTCAAACAGGCCGTAAAAGTTCGGCTGCTGAATGTATACGCTCGCAGTATCCTCCCCAAGCATGCTTTTAAGCGCGTCGAGATCCATACGCCCGCCCTTTGCGGGAACAAGTTTCATCTCATGCCCCGAGCCGAAGCAGTAGGTCTTAACGGTGTTGATTACATCAGGATGCGCGGTGGCGCAAATTAGCGTTACCGTGCGCTTCCTGTCTCGGCACATCGCCGCCGCCTCAGCGGCGGCCGAAGCCCCGTCGTACACCGAGGCGTTTGATACGTCCATACCCGTAAGGCTGCAAATCATGGTTTGGTATTCAAATATGGATTGCAACACCCCCTGGCTCATTTCCGCTTGATAAGGCGTATACGCGGTGAGGAATTCCTCCTTTGCCGCGATGTACTTGACGATCGATGGTATATAGTGATCATAAGCGCCCGCCCCGCGAAGCACGGTGGAAAACACATGGTTTTTTTCCGCCAGCTCCGTCATGCTAGCGCGCGCCTCCATCTCGGAAAGGCCGGATGGCAGATTCAGCCCGTTTTTTATGAGCATGCCGTCCGGCACATCTCCGAACAGGCTCATCACATCTTCTATTCCAAGCGCCTCCTGCATTCGCAGCCTTTCCTCCCGGGTGGAAGGTATATAGCTTCCCATTTAACGCCCTCCGTATCAGCCCTGAATGAATTGGGCGTATTCTTTAGCGTTCATCAGCTCGGAACGGCCCGAGATGTTTTCGACCTTAATAAGCCATGCATCATAGGGGGATTCGTTGATCATCTGCGGGTTGTCAAGAAGCTCCTCATTAACGGCGGCTACCGTGCCGCTTACGGGACAATACAGATCGGACACCGCCTTGACGGACTCCACATCCGCGAACGCCTCGCCCGCCGTTACCTCGTCTCCCTCGGCGGGAAGGTTCACGAACACGAGATCTCCAAGCTCCTGCTGCGCGTAATCGGAAAGGCCCACAAGCGCCGTGCCGTCCTCATTGATGAGCGCCCATTCGTGGGATTTGGCGAAAAGCCTGTTTTCGTTGTTTGCCATTTTTCAATCCTCCTGATAAATAATTCATAATAATCCAGGCGGCGGCCGCGCCGCCGGCAGCTTAAATAACCGGCCCTTTACTTTTTTTGGCTTCGTATTAGCTTCGCGGGCCGCATCCCAAACGCTTAGTTATTTCTTTGCGGGCTTTTTATATAGAGGAAGGGGAACTACCTGAGCCGGAATCTTCCTCCCGCGTACGTCGATTTCCAGCTTGGTCCCCACCTCGGCATGCTCGCTTTGAACGAGCGCCATACCCATCGGCGCGTTCAAATACGGGCAGTGCGTGCCGGATGTTACAACGCCGACTTTTTCACCGTTAACATACGCGTCGCACCTCTCGCGCGCAATTCCCCGCCCTGTCACGGCAAATCCCACGCGCCGGCGCTTGGGCGCTCCCGCCTGAACCAGGGCGCTTTTGCCGATAAAATCCTCTTTTTCCAGCTTGACGAAAATATCTAAATCCGCTTCAAGCGGCGTGATGGTTTCGTCCATTTCATGCCCGTACAGCGGCATGGAGGCTTCCATGCGCAGCGTGTCCCGCGCGCCGAGCCCGCAGGGCGTAAGCCCCTTATCCGCGCCGGCCTCCAAGAGCGCATCCCATATCGCGGGCGCGTCCTTTGCCGCGCAGTAAATTTCGTACCCCATTTCGCCCGTATATCCCGTGCGTGATACCAGGCACGTTTTCCCGGCTATCCGAGCTTCCTTTGTAAAAGTATAATATTTTTTGGGGCGATCTTCGTCGGCCATAACCGCTTTTATGACTTCAGGTGAAGCCGGCCCCTGCACCGCGATCTGTCCGATGGAATCAGAGATATCCATAAGCTGCACGTCGCCGCCGACATGGGACTTCATCCACATAATGTCCTTTTCGCGGTTTGCCGCGTTAACCACCAGCATGAAACAGTTTTCATCAATACGGTAGACCAGCACGTCGTCCACCACCCCGCCCGATTCGTTGCACATGGGGCTGTATTTAACCTGGCCGTCAACCATATTGCCGCAATCATTCGTTACGAGAAGCTGCACGTTTTTGAGCGCATCCGGCCCTTTTAGTATGACCTCCCCCATATGGGATACGTCGAACATGCCGCAGGCCGTGCGCACAGCCATATGCTCGCGGATGAGGCCCGCTTGGTATTGGATAGGCAGCAAATAACCGGCGAAGGGTACGATTTTGCCGCCGGCCGCCACATGGCAGTCATACAAAGGCGTTTTAAGTTCCATTGAAAAATCCTCCAGCATCACATAATCAAATGTCCGATTCGTTCGGGAAATAAAAAACAGAAACATATGATTGCACAACACGCCAACCATACGCCTCTGTTATTGAACCTGAAAGTTTCCCCCATACAATATGGGGTTGCCTCGTCGGTGCATCGCTGCTTTCCAGAGTCTCGTCCGGGCCTGGTCCTTCTGCCTGAGAGCTTTTGCGGTTCACCTTCGGCGACGCTTAACATATAAAAAGACAGCCCGCTAAGCTTATAAATAAGACAACGCGGATCTATAACCATAACCGCCGTTTTATACGCCGTGCGTTCTCTCCCAAACCCATCATCCGAACATTCAGTTTTGTTAAAGTATAATATGGGCGTTAAATGGTGTCAATATCAACAATGAATTTTTGGCCGCGAGATGCTATTTTATTTTTCGCATCGCCAGAAAATACCGAACGGCGAAACCCTTGCCATTGGCTGGTTAGATTGCGGAAGTGGCCATAATAGCATTACGTCGGAATTAAACAACGATAGGTCAGCTTTAAGCGCCATTTCTCTGCCGGATGAGTCGCGCGTAAAGCGTCCAGTTTTAAGCGCGCCCCAACTAAGCATAGCGCAGCCTTCTTGAGGGCTTATTGGGCGTTTTCCACGTTGATGCGCGCGAAAACGCCCATGCTGAAAAATTCCTGCGGCTTAAGTCTATTGAGCGCATGCTCATGATAAAGCCGCGGGGGAACTCTTTTGCCCTTAATTCACATAGGTTCTCAGGCAGCCTCATACGCGGCCGACTTAAATAACCGTGTTATGCCGGCTCCGTTTTCCAAAGCCCATGTATGTTGCAATATGCATATACAGCCTCCGCCGAATCGCCGTCGGACAGTAAAAACACAGCTTCCGGGAGCGAATCAGGGGCAAGGCGCTTAAACTGTATGCCCTGCGCGCTTTGCAGGCACACCCATTGTATGAGGTGCTCGCTGGTCATGGGATGCCGCGCGCTTCCCACGTTGACGGAAACCTCCCGGCCCTGCGCCGTAACGACGGGTACGTGCTTTTCCTCCGCCGCGTCCGTGACGTTGGGAATAAGCTCCTCCATTTTCTGTCCGCAGCATACTGGGCGGACGCCGGCGTCCTCAAGCATGTAAATCAAATTATGGCAATGCCTGCATAGATAAAATACCGGTGTTTTCATTTTTTGCTCCTTTAATATAATCTTTGCTTTTAAAGCGGCCGCGCAAATTTAGCCTGCACGTTATAGTTTACCACGCGCCGTAACTTTCATCCGTTCTTTGGCCTGCCGGGTATTATCTCTATCCAGTATCCGTCGGGATCTTCAATAAAGTAAATACCCATATCGGGGTTTTCATAACAGATTGCGCCCATGCCCTTATGGAGCGCATAGGCCGCGTCATAATCATCCGCCGCGAAAGCGATGTGGCTTTCGTTATCGCCTAAATCATAGCCGCCCGTTTTATCCCTGAGCCAGGTAAGCTCAAGCTGGAAATCGCCCTCCGAATCGGTCAGGTAAGCAAGGATGAACGAGCCGTCCGACGCCTCCTTGCGCCTTACGGTTCTCATGCCGAGCGCTTTTTCATAAAACGCGGCGCTCTTATCCAGTTCTTTAACGTTGATATTTACGTGTTTCATATAAAAATTCATGCAGACCCTCATTCCTCCCTTATACTCGTAAATCCTTTTTATGCGGCACTCCGCTTAAGCTTTGTGTTCCCATACGAAAAATCTCATCGGATAAACAGCGCGCAGCATCCGAACCGTTTGATTGCCCCGCCTCAGCAGGTGTTGCCCGTGGGCAAAATACACAGCGGCCCGTGCCAAAACGTTAGGGCCGCTGAAGGCTTAATCCGTTTCAGGTATGATTATTCGCGTGCCGGCCGGTATTCCGCGGTAAATCGCCTCGGGCGGGCAAAGCTTACGCACTCCAAAATGCATGGCGTAAAGCGTATCCGGGCGCATTTTTGCCGCGAACTGAAGCGCGCCTCGCCAGTAATCCGTGCCTAAGCGCGGGTCCAAGGGAAAAAAAGCGTAATCAATGTGGCTGACGCGCGCGCGGATTTCATCAAGTATCTTAAGGAAAGCGCGTTCCGCCTCGTCCGCCTCCTCAGCGGTGGATTCTTCCCGCCAGTGCCAGTTGTTCAAATCCCCCGCGTGAAACAGGCTTATGCCTTTCCAGAGTATGTGAAAGCTCACGCCCGCATCCGTGCTGCCGTACGCTGTTATCGCCATGCCGTTTACGTGAACGGTTTGTCCCTCGCTTATTTTGATAACGCTGCCGCAACCCTCTATATCGCTGCTAAAAACGTACTGCACGGGATATTTCCCCGCCCAGTCGAGCACGCGCGGACAGAAATGATCCGCGTGCGCGTGGCTGGCGAGTACCGTGGCGTTTTGCGCCTGACTCAACAGAGGAACAGCCGCCTTAGGGCGTATACAATCGATTATCAACAGCTTTTCTTCATGCGAAAGGGCGAAGCCGCTGTTTCCAAGATAATGGATATCCATAATTTAAGCGATAATATCTCCCTGATGGCTGATGAGCGTTGCATCGTATATGCCCTCTACGCGGAGGAACTTTTCAACGAACCCAGTTTCTTCCTGCCTGAGCCTTAACTCAATGGTCATCTCAATGCCGTCTCGCTGAGCGGTTTTGCTTTTAAGCCGCCCGCCGGGAAGCTGCTTGACAAGCTGCTTTACCTGCCCGGAAGCCGCTTCGTTATAATGAAGTATTAAAAGGTAAGGCATGGTGGCCTTAGTTTTAAAAACGCTGAGCATAAGCAGGATCAGGCTTATGGCGATGGCGGAAATAACGGCTACGTCGTAAAACTTGGTGCCTATCGCGATGCCTTCACCGACCGCCCAGAACATGAACACCGTATCGATGGGATCCTTGACGGCGGTGCGGAAGCGGATGATGGACAGCGCGCCAACCATGCCGAGGCTCAGCGTGAGGTTGTTATTGATGAGCATGAGCATCAGCGACGTGACCAGCGTGAGCATGATAAGGCTGATGTTGAAATTGCGAGAATACATCACGCCGGCAAACGTTTTTTTATAAATCGTAAATATCACTATGCCGATAATCAACGCGATAATCAGCGTGATAAGAACCTGTAGCGGGTTCAGTGAAATAGAAAAAATGTTGGATAAGGAAAAGTCGTTCATGGTCAATCCTCCTTGACGTTGCGCTAAGTAGAGCGCGTTCATTTTGTATTTAAAGCCCAGGAACCGCGCCCATGGGCATTAAACCTCATACTGCCTGCACAGGCAGTACTTGCTGATAGCGCACCTTTCCGGCGCGGCAATCTGCAAAAGCGAACGGATATAGGCGGGCAGATAACGGTTATACTTGATCTCAAGCACCATATCCCGCCCCTCCACAGCCGGGTACGTGACCAGCCTGCGGTTGAACAGATCGGTAGCGCGGTATGCTGTTCGTATATTTTTATCAAACGTTACGCGCACTTCCTCCAGCGGAAAAACAAACGTCTCGCGCGTATAATCCACGACAACCGCCGGCTTGAGCCGTCTGGACGAGAATTCGGCGAACATCCTGCGAGCAAAGCGCTCCGGCCGGTTCAAAAGGAACAAGTAGCCGCCGGACAAGAGCTCTTCGCATTCTGCGCGGTTCAAATTGATCGATTCCTTGCGGATATATCCCGCGTCCTTATTCTTGCATTCCAGCTTAATCAGCCTGTCGGACAGGTTATATGTCCGAAGCCGTATTTTTAACCTGTTGTCCGTTCCGTAAAGCTTCTCTGCGAACGCTGAATTATACGCATCGTCAAAGTAAAGGCTGCGTATGAAGTATTCGCCGCGCTCGTTCGCGTTGGCGTCGCGCTCCATAGTCATGGCCAGCTTTCCGGAAAGGAAGATATAATCCCCCTGATTCATGTAATACTTCAGTTCATGCCGGTATTTCGGTTCGCTCATATCATACCTCGTATCGCTGATTGTGCCGGTTGTGCCGGCGTTACGGTTAGTTTATGTGGAGGGCCTGGAGCCGTCCGCTCCGAAAAGCTTCGTGCATGTGTCCGAAGATTCGTTGAAATACGTCCGGAACTGGTACGCAAACCATGCTTTGCGGTTTTGCGCGAATTCGCGCAGGCGGTTTACGCTCCGCTTCCATCCTTCGTGGCTCATCCCGCTCCAAAGCTCCGTATCCCTGACCATTTCCTGGTCGATGTTCGCTTCAAGCTCGTTAACGCGGTTTATGATATTCTCCTCGGTGAATACCACGTTGGCCATATCCGCGCAAGCCTGATAAAAAAGCTTTTTAAAGTCCGCGTTCTTCATCAGGGCCTTTATAAGCTTATTGGAGAAGCCGTTTGCCACCCCATGCCCCTTCTCGTGGAAGTACTTGGCAAACGAATCCCACTGATAACCCTTCATTCCGTTGATGCTCGCGTTCATAGCCCAGCAAAAGTCGTAGGTTATCCACTGCCATTTCCTGCCGGGGGCTTTCCAGAACTTGATGTTGCCTGTATCCGAGTTGCCCACGTACAGCTGCATGGCCGTGTAGTACGCAAGGTTTTCAACGTCGATGAGGCTGGAGATATAATCGTAATGCTCCTTCTGCGAAAGATCATGGCTGACCGCGTATTCGAGCATCGCCTTATAGTCGGCGTCGCTTCCGGATACGATTTTCCCATTTCCGACGAGTAGGTCGATGGTGTCCGGGTCCTCGATGCCGTAATGCTGCGCGAGATAATGCTTGTTTATTTTCTCCTTGATGTTATACACGCCCCAGTACTCCCCGTTGAGGTATACCACGCACTGCTCGTACGCCTGCGCGACCAAATCCGTATGCTCGCCGACAAGGCCGGTGATGAGCACGTCCCTTATCCTGGAAATCGTGCTTTCCTGCCCGGATGCGCGCAGAACAAACGATTTATAATCTTTAAACTCCCGGTTGTCAAAGAGCGGATAATTAATCCTGGAGCCGCCGTAGCCCGCCCGGGCGATTACGGCCAGGCCCTTTTGCTCCTTAGCCCGCGAGTAAGCGCCGAATATGCGGAAAATCGCATCCTGATCATACTCGTATTTGCCGTTCTCATCGATAATATCGAAGTGAACCGGGCGTTCCCATTCCTTCCAAAAGTTCGCGCCCGTCTGGAGATCGTCGTCCTGGGCGTTATTCCCTCTCGCGTAAATACCAATTTCACTGTCCCACAGGTTGGCGGGTTCCGTAACCAGCGACACGACGCGTACCGTATGCGGGCTGTCGATGAGGTAGGTTGCGGTGGCGATATCGCTGTTGTAAAACCCATCCTTTACGGCGCGGGCGCGCATAATGGTGGTTTTTGAGATGGCGATAGGCCCAGAGTACGGGGTATCCGAAGCGTCGGGCTCGCTGCCGTCGAGAGTATAATACACGCTGCTCCCCTCCGGCGCTTCTATTGATACCGTCACGCTCCCCTCATACGCGCCAGCCTGCTGGGAAAACACCGGCTTAGCGGCAAACCCGGGCTTGCCCGCTTCGTTCGCTTTACCGGGCGTGGGGGTCAGGTATTGCATCACGCTCCCGTCCTCATTGCGGCCATAGCTCACGTCCGCGTGGAACATGCCGGCGCGCATTCTATCGAGAAGCTTGCCGTCGGGATCGTAAAAGTAAACCGCGTCCCCGTCCGCGCTTATGTTAAAGTTGGTTTCAAGATTTTTTTTTTGCGAGTCCCTAACGTCGTTTCCGGAGGCGAAAACGGTTATGTACCCGCCGGCGGGTATTGTGGTTTCAGGGAAAATCCATTTGGCAGGGTTTTTGGGGTTGTTCGTCAGCGAATATCCAGACAGGTTGACGTCCTGGCCGGAAGCGTTGTGTAGCTCGATCCAGTCGTAAAATTCGCCGTCCTCGGCCTTGAGAAAGGAATAGTTCGCGCCGAGCATTTCGGATATATACAGATCGCCCAGCGCCAGCACGTTTTTCGCCTCAAAGTCGGACCTTCCCTGCTCTGTATTGGGGTAGCCGGGCGTAGGAGTTGCGGATTGCGAAAACTCCCCGGTTCCGTCAGGGACGCGAGCCATGGACTGGTCGCTCTCCTGCCGCGAATAGGAATAGCTATCGATAATTTTACCGTTTTTGGCGGTCAAAACAACGTCTTCCTCGTATGCGCGAAGTGAAAACGGCGCGTGAATCTCGCCGTCCTGAACCGCGTCGTTGCCTGAACAGAAGATGACAAGATAACCCTTCGCGGGTATTTTCGTCCCCTTGGGCAATGTATATTTTCTGGGTTGGGCCAGGTTGTCGGATATGCCGAACCCGGATAAATCCATCTCCTCGTCGTTTGAATTGTACAGCTCGATCCAATCAGAAAATACGCCGAACGCGTCCATTATCGTGGTTTCGTTGGAGGCCATGAACTCGTTGATGTATAAGCCTATATCCTCGCCGCCGCGGAGCGTTTCCTCAAAGGCCGCAGCCCCTTCGTCCGTATTGGGATAGCCGGGGGATGGCCGCGTGAACTCGCGCCATTTCTGGCTGTCGGCAGGATCGCGGCCGAGCGTAGAGCCGGAGGCGACGGATCTGAGCGTGATGGAATCGAGAACCTTGCCCGTAGAATCCATGAATATTAAATCATCCGTTGAAGACAGCTTAAAGTTGGCGTAAAGGCCCTGACGGTTTTCACCGCAGCAGTAAACGACAATATAACCTCCGGCCTTAATCACGGTGTTATCCGGGAATACAAATTTTGCGCCTGAGAGCAAAGAGTCGCTCAACGCGAAGCCGGAAATATCGGCTGCGTCGGATCCGCCGTTATAAAGCTCCACCCAGTCGTAATAATCGCCGTTTTCATCGGGAACCGAACCCTTGTTTGAGGTCATCACCTCGTTAAGCGCGACGGCGCCCGTCCCTCCCGGCTGGGCCTGTCCGGCCTTGCCTCCGAAATAGACAAGTAAAACTATCAAAACCGCCGCTAAAGCGATGATTAATACAAGATTTATCAGCTTCTTCAAGCGAACACCTCCTAAACTGCGCCGCGACTGATTTGGCCGCAGCATTCCTTATAGTTTATCACATGCTTTTCATGTTTCAAGTACCGGGTGAAAAATTTACCGTTTATTCATCCTGTCACGCGCCGCGCCGCCTTCATAAGCAGCTCATCGCATGGCAGCAGCGCGGCGAGGCTTATCAGGTTAAACGCGGTATGGAAGTTGGCCAGCTGCCGCGGAGCGTCCCCGGGCGTGAGCGATTCCAGGGCATTTAACAGGGGCAGCCGGAGAACATAGGCGAGAGCGAGAAATATGAGCGTACCCGCAACCGGGAACAAAAAAGCCGCGGCCGCCGTCCTTCGGGCTTTTTTTCCCGCGCCAAGGCTGTACAGCACGGCCGTGACCCCCGCGCCGATGTTCATGCCCGCCACAACAGGCGCGGCGGCTGCAAAGCCGATTAATCCCCTCCCGGTTAGCGCCTGGATTACGCCTACGGAAGCCGAAGAGCTCTGGATTATGGCCGCTGCCGCAGCGCCCGCGCAAATACCTAGAAGAGGGTTGGACGACAGGCTGCGCGTGAATTCTTCAAACCAGCCTTCCCCGGCAAGCGCACCCATGCCGGCCCCCATCATGCCCATGCCGATAAACAAAAACCCGAACCCGCCCACAGCCTGCCCGGCCGCGCAGATTTTGGGCTTGGAGCAAAACACCATCAGGCATACGCCGAAAAGGGCTACGACAGGCGCGGCGCTTGCAAGATCCAGCGCCAGCAGCTGCGCGGTAACGGTCGTGCCGACCTTCGCGCCCATTATTACCCATAATGCCCGTTTCGGCTCCAATATACCCCTGTTTACCAACCCCACGGACATGATGGCCGTCGCGTCCGAGCTTTGGATAACCGCCGTAACGCCCGCGCCCACCGCCACAGAGGACGCCTTGCTGCGCGTGAGCCGCCTTAAAAGCGGCTCCAGGCCTGAGCCGGCGAGCGCTTCAAGCGCCTGCCCCATGGCCTTCATGCCGAATAAAAAGAGCGCGAGGCCAGTTATGATGCTAAGATAATCATTTGCCGTCAATAAATTACCGCCTTTGCGCAGGAAATACTGCATTGCTTCATTGTATCAACGGGGACGGCGGCCTATGAATAGATTGGCTATCCAAAAGGAACCCACACCGCGCGAACCGAGTTTCTTTTCAGAATGTACATGCGTTTGGCCGTAAATTGCGCGGGTCTGTACCGGGTTTAACGCGCCGCGCCTTTCTTTAAACGGCTACAGGGTTTATAATAAAAATAACGGTACACTTTATTTGAGAAAGGCGGGACTAAATTATATGAAAAAGCTGGCGGTCGTCTATGCGTCGCGTTACGGAAGCTCGCTAAAATACGCCCAATGGATTGCGCAAAGGGCGGGCGGGCAATTAATTGAAGCGTCGCGGCTGAAAAAAGGGGATCTGAGCCAATACGGCGCGATTGTGTTCGGCGGCGGCGTTTACGCCGGGTCGCTTAACGGGATTAATCGGCTTATTAAGTTTAAGGAAGAGATTTGTGGAAAGAAGCTCATCCTGTTTTTTGTAGGCATAACGGATACGGAGGACTCGGGTTCGTACAAAAAGGCGGCGAAAGAGTCAGTGCCGCCTGCAATCTTAGAAAATGCCTCGCTTTATTATCTTCGAGGCGCGCTGGATTACAATAAGCTCAGCTTTTTGCATAAGGGCGTTATGCGCGTTATGCGCGGCATGCTTAAGAAACTGCCGGAGGAAGATGCGGCCGGTGCCAATAACGATTTTATAAATATCATGGAATGTCCTGTCGATTATGTCCGGCCCGAATCGGTTGAGCCTATCATCAACGAGCTTTTGGGAGGCAGGCCCGCATGACCGTCGCAAGGCCCAAATTACGGGGCGTCGGCTTGATGCTTTTTTGCGCGGTGCTGTGGAGCCTCGCGGGGCTGTTTATTAAGCTGGTTCCGTGGCATCCCGCTGTTCTGGCGGGGTGGCGCGCGTTCGCGGCGGCTGTTACGCTGTTAATTTTTATGCGCTTTTCCGGGTTCAGGCCGAGGCTGACCCGGCGGGTGGCTGTGATCGGCGCGTTCGTTTGCCTGACGTCATTCGGCTTTATCGCGGCGAACAAGCTTACCACATCCGCCAATGCTATTGTCTTACAATACACGTCGCCTATATTCCTGCTTGCGCTCTCCGCGCTTTTTCTCAAGAAAAGGTTCAGAACGGCGGATTACGCCGCTACCGCCCTGACGGTAGCGGCCATAGCGCTGTTTTTTTTCGACGAGCTGTCCCCTGGGAATATGCTCGGCAACGCTTTCGCCATTTTCGACGGGCTGGCATTCGGGTGCGTTTACCTTTTAACGGGGGAATCGGATATGCAGTCCAGGTTATCCGGCGTATTTTGGGGCAACGTTTTTACCGCGGCGATAGGCATCCCTCTCACAGCGGTATTCGGCATTGAGCTGAGCGCGGCCTCCGCCGGGTTCGCGGCAATACTGGGCGTGTTTACGCTCGCCGCGCCCTACATCCTGTACAGCCATGCGCTGAGCGTATGCCGGCCGCTTGAATGCGCGCTGACCGGCGCGTTTGAAATCCCGCTCAACCCGCTGTGGGTTTGGCTTTTCATTGGAGAAGCGCCCGGCGCATGGGCAGCCGCCGGAAGCGCGCTGCTGTTTATCACGGTAAGCATTTACACCTGTTACAACGCGTTAAGGCCGTATATCGGCGGCCGGGTTTCGCGGGATAGAATTGGATCAGGAGGCAATGCCGAAAAGGGAAGGGGTTCCGTATCCAGTGAGATTAACTGAACCGCTCCGAGTCGCTTGTCGATTACAGGGGAAGGTTCGGTACATAAATCGCTGGCCGACCTGGGAACCTTATCGTTAAGCGCGGCCAGCGGCGGGGCAGGCCCGCCGCCATGAGTGCTTATGAAAGGCAGCGCTTTATTCAGCCGGCGGCAGATACGTCGTTACGAAATCTATCATCCTCTGGTTTACGCGCGCCGCTATATTATAATCATTATCGCCTACAATATTGCCATAATGAACTCCGACGATAAAGGATAATTCGGTTTGCTGCATAATAGGCCCGCCTGAATTTCCTTCTGTGGTATCCATTGTATGCTTGAACCATTCGGCTGTCATTTTACCGGCGACGCCGTGGCTGCTCCACAGGGTACCTTCCGGCTTATCTCCGGAGTAGCCAAGATGCATCAATACCGCGTTGGACAGCGTTTCATCAGTCAAGGAAGCAAGCCCGAACACACCGGCATTAAGGCATTTATCAACCTCTATCAGGCCGTATTCATATGTCGTTAGTTTATCCGAATCGTCTACCCATCCGAAGGTTGAAGCTACGCTGACCGCCGAAGCCGTTTCAAAGCTGGAAGCGCTTCCTCCGGGTTTGGCGGTTATCGATTTCGCCCAGCCGTGTTCGGGATTATATACATTATGGCCGGCGGTGAGTATCATGGTATCCCCGACAAATGCGCCGGAGCCGCTTGCCTTCTCGCCGTCCTGGTATTCGATTTCCAGATAAACCACCGCGCTGTTCGGGAACGCGTCTACATTGGTTACTTCTATACGGTTATCCTCACCGATGATATTCTTTGACGGCTGCGCGATCTCAAGCCCTTCGGGGATGTGCGGTTTTAGTTCACTGGCTTTTTGCCGTGCGCGCGCTTGGGGCTCCGTTACGGTGATTTCGCCAGTACGCAGATTTCTGGCTACATAAACTCCATTGTTCATGCTGCCTGATTGTTCGGCGGCGACATTCCCTTTAGCCTCTATTGAAGAAAGGGCGCTAGCCGGGTTCATCAAAATCAGGCTGCACAGAAGCAGCGCGGCGCAGATATAGCCGCCAAATTTACGAAGGGATTTCAAGCCGATTTTCATCTTTTTCGTACCTCCTTAATAAAACAAATGATTAGTTTTGCTCGTGCTGGTGGGCAGCTGGAGCTGCCCACCCGTCTTGTTCCGCTCGTTTCGGCCATCGCCTAATACAGCGAATAGGCGTTCATGCTTCCCGTTAGGGCGTTATTAGGCGATGTCAACCGCTATTTCGTATTGGATGTTATAAAGTTCAATACCCTCTGCGTAATTCGGAACGCGAAATTGTGATCCGCGTCGGCGTCTCCGCCGTGAACGCCGACAATCTTATCGTGCTGAGGCTGCATTATCAGCGGGCTTCCTTCGCCGCCATAGGCGACGTCCGCGTCATGAAGGAAACGTGACGGGGTAACGGAGCTGACGGCGCCGGCGCTGTGCCACAGCGTGCCCTCATCCTTGTCGAACGGGTATTCGTAGTTGGTTATGACATGTCCGTCCAGGTCCTCATCCTCGTGCTTAACTACGCCTAAATGCCCGGTGTTGAGCGAGTCGGCAATCTTTATCAGCCCGAAATTATAGTTGTCGTCGGAGTCGCTTATCCAGCCGTTGAAAACGGTTACGCTGGACGCTTTGCCAGAGTCAAATGTTGAATTTATACCGCCGGGGTATATTTTAATTTCTACCGCCCAGCCGCTTAAAGTGCTGTAAATGAGTTCACCAACGGTAATAAGCGCGGTAGGTGAAACGAACGAAGCCGTCGCCTTTGCGGTAGAACCATCCTGATAAGAGACTTCAATCGATGCGATGGCGCAGAAGGGGAACGCGTTCACATCGGTGATTTGCACGCGGTTGTCGTCGCCGATTATTTCCTTGGTTCCCGTTTGTGGAGGCTCCGCAACCTTGAGCCCCTCGGGAATATATGGGCTTATCTCGCCCACTTCCTTGAACGCCTTCGCGTCGGGTTCCGTCACGGTCACTCTTCCCGACGAATCCCTTGTAACATATGCTTCCCTGCTCGCGCTTTCAAGCAGCTTAACCGTTTCCTCCCCCATTGCCGCGCGTGCGTCAAACGCGGAACCGGAATTAAGCGCGTATGACGGATTCAGCATGATTGTGCTCAATAAAAGCATTGCCATTAAGACGCAGCAGCCGAGGGTTCGCAGTAACTTTGTTTGCCTTTTCATCTTTTTTATCCTCCGTTCCTTGGTTAAATGAGGTTGAGTTTTGAGCTGGTAAGGGGTTTGCGCGCATATGGCGCACCGTAAGCTTTATGAGAAGCTTCCGTTTATTAGGAAGATCCGAGGGCGCGGCTTGCGGGCCGCCCTGCGGCAGGCTTTATTAAAGCTCAAGCAGGGCGAAGGGGAAAGGCCATAACGCCCTTTCGCCTTCTCGCTATGAAGCGTCAGCTTATATAGCTTGTTACAAACGCAATGACCTTTTTATTAATGCGGGCGGCAAAATTAGAGTCGTTCGTTAATTGCCCCAGATGGACGCCCGTTATGAATGTTGGGGCCGTCTGCTGAACAATCGGCCCGCCGGACTGGCCGCCCGCAGCGTCCATATCATGCTCAAACCAATCTGGATAATAGTCAACGGCAACTCCCGCCGAATGCCACAGCGTACCCTCATCTTTATCGCCGGGGAAGCCGTAATGGGTCAAAACGGAATCGTGTAGTGAATCATCCGTTATATCCGAAAGGCCGAACGAGCCTGCTTGCAAGCAATCAGCTACTTCAATCAAGCCGTATTCGTAATAGAATTCGTAATCGGAAACCCATCCGTTAAAAGAGGCGACACTAACAGCCGTGGTGGAGCCGAATTTTGACAAAGTGCCGCCGGGATAAGCCGTAACTGAGGTTACCCATCCATGGCTCGGATCGTAAACGATATGGCCGGCCGTTAATATCAGGTTATCCCCCACAAAAGCGCCGGTACCGGCCGAAGTCGTACCGTTTTGAAATTCGATCTTCAACTGCACCACGGCGCTGAAGGGGAAAACGTCTACTGAAGGCGCCTGCACGCGGCCGTCGTCTCCGATAATCGCCTTCGTCCCGGGCTTTTGCGGATCCGCCGACTCTAGCCCATCGGGTATACTCGGGCTTATCATCTTGACGTTTTTTGCCGCGCCGGGATCGGGCTCGGTCACTGTTACTTCCCCGGTAGCCAAATCCCTTTTTACGTAAGCGTCCTTGCTCGCGCCCTCAAGCAGCTTAACCGTTTCCTGACCCATTGCGGCGCGCGCGTCGAACGGGGCCTCCCCCAGCGCGCCGGAAGGGTAAATCAATATGGAACTGCATATTACAAGGGCAGCGCAAAGGCATATGCCAACTCCACGCAGTAAGTACTTTCTTCTTTTCATCTCATCATACCTCCGTAAAATTATTGCGACGTATGTAATCGGTGCAAAGAGGCAACTGACGCTGAATAAACGGTTTTATGAATGGCCGCGCCGTTTCATATTCGCCCGTAATCCGCGCGAACAGCCCTTAAAGGTTCCCTGCCGGAGCCGGATTAACAATACGGATCCCGCTAACCGTTTTTTCGCGCCAAAACCTCAGCGCCGAACCCCTGGGAATATTTGATTTCATGTTCGCCTTATCTCAAGCCGGCCCGGGATAAGATAAAATTAGGTTCAGCAGCCTTTTTGTTGCGCGGTACGCGTAATTGGTCGATGGGTCGGGGCTGCTGGAGGCGTATATGCCCACAATGTTGTGAGGATCCATTTGAAGCACGATAGGGCCGCCCGAGTTACCGTAAACCCCGTCTGCGTCGTGCTTGAATTGCGCGGGAGTTACCGAGAGGATACTGCCCACACCGTACCACAGCGAGCCCCTGTTTTTATCAAATTCGTATGGGTAGCCGTAATTTAAAATAACGTGGTCGAGCAAGTTTTCGTCATCCTGCAGCTTAACGCCGAACGCGCCGGTATCAAGGCTGCTGGATAATTCGATCAGCCCGAAATCATAAAAATCGTCCACATTGCCTATCCAGCCATTCAATGTACGGATGTAACTCGCACTTGTTACCTTGGATGAGCCTGATTCAAAATTTCCGGGATACACATACGTATCCAAAGCCCAGCCGCTTGATGGATTGTATATTACGGTTCCCGAGGTTAGTATCGTCGTTGGCGTAACGAATACGCCAGACCCATAGCCCATAGTGCCATCCTCATACGAGGCTTCGATATATACCATAGCGCTGAATGGGAAAGCAGCTACGTCGCTTATCTCAAACCGATTGTCGTCGCCAATTATCGCTTTTGAGCCGGGGCTTAGCGGTTCCGCGATTTTTAGCCCCTCGGGAATGTACGGGGGTATTTCCGTTATGTCCTTAAACGCAGTGGGATTGGGCTCCGACACGGTAATCTCCCCCGTTTGCATATTCCTGGAAACATAAGCCTCCTTGCTTGCGCCGTCAAGCATTTTTACGACGTCTTCTCCCATCGCGCCTCGCGCGTCGAACGGGGGATCGGTATCAAGCGCGTATGACGGGTCCAGCATGATTGAGCTGCAAAATAGCAGCGCGATACATACGCAGCAGCCCGCTAAACGCATTATTTTTATTCGGCTTTTCATTTGAATAATACCTCCGCTTCATTGTCGTAATTAAGTTAAAGCCGGGTTTCTCGGCATAGGGCGGCGTACGCCCCGCTCGCTTTAATAATTTTGCCTAGCCGTTTATAGTCATGGTTAACGGCCGCGCTATATTGAGTGAGGAGAATCGCCGCAAACACAGAAAAGCGGCTTCATCTTTTCTCGCGCACGAGTCAGCGACTTTTTCATAGCTGAGACGCGATTAGATAAAACCAACGAGAAAGCGCACAGTCCGGCTACGCGCCGGCCTGTGCGCAAAGAAAGCGAGCTTTAATCGCCCCCTCCAAAACTGGCGGACGCAAAACGGCTTTGCTCGTTTGATACGACGTTTTTTCATAACCGCCGAAAGCATCGTTGCACCTCCAATTCTATTTATTATACAATTTTATACAATTATTGCCATATAGTCAATAGTCATATATGCTTTTAAATTTTCTTAAAAGATCTAATTTTCGTCACGCTATAAAAGATGAACTTTTTTTGAACTTTTACATCTCAAAAGAAAAAACGTAATCCCGCCATAACTTGGCGGGATTACAGGCTTATTGAAATTTGCGCGTCGAGAGCTTAATTGTTAGTTCAGCCCGTATATGGCTGAAAACTTGTTTACTAGGTATTCGGTATAATAGGATGGATCAAACGGTTTGCCGCAGCATTTCTCAATAGCCTCCGCAGGCGTAATGGCCGTGCCGTGCCGGTATATTCGTTCGGTAAACCACTCAACGATAGGGGCAAGCTCGCCCTTGTATACGCAATCCCACACATCTACATCCTTCTTAAGGGAATCAAGCATCTGCGCGGCGTATGCGCTGCCTATTGAATAGGAGGGGAAGTACCCGACCAGGCCGCCGCTCCAATGCGAATCCTGAAGCACGCCCCGGGCGTCGTCGGGAACCTTAACGCCAAGATATTCCTCGTAAAGCCTGTTCCAGGCTTCCGGCAGATCCTTTACTGCCAGCTCGCCGCTCATAAGCTGCTTTTCAAGCTCATAGCGTATAAGAACATGAAGCGAGTATGTCAGTTCGTCCGCCTCCGTACGTATTAGGGACGGCACGCTCTTGTTCACCGCAAGATAAAAATCATGCGCGGTAACGTTGTTGAGCTGCTCAGGGAACAGTTCCTTTAATTTGGGAAAGATGTACTCCACAAACTCAAGCGAGCGCCCGATGATATTCTCATAAAAACGGGATTGGGATTCATGAACGCCCATTGAAGTGCCGTTGGCGAGTACGGAACCTATCAGATCGTCGCCCGTATGCAATTCATACAGGGCATGCCCTCCCTCATGAATCACGCTGTACATGTTGCTGCCCAGCATGTTTGTATTATAATGGGTGGTGATACGCACGTCATGCTTGCTGAAGTGCGTGGTAAACGGATGCTCGGTTTCGCCGATAGCGCAGAAATCCGGGTTTATCGTCAACACCTTCATTAAGTAAGCGGAAAGCTCGCGCTGCTTATCAAGGGGATAATCCTTGTTTAAGAACGAATCGTCAATCGGCCTGCCTTCCGCGGCGATACGGTGAATAAGCGGCACAAGCACGGCCTTTATGGTGTTGAAATAGCTGTCCGCGATATCCTGGGTAAGCCCCTTTTCAAACTCGTTAAGCCATACATCGTATGGGGCCTTGTCGGGGTTATAGTAGCCTGCGAATCTTTTGAGGGTTTCAAACACCCTTTCAAGACAGGGCAAGAACATTGCGAAATCGTTGCTTGCCTTGGCCTTATGCCACACGTGCTGCGCTTCATTCAACAGCATGGTATAGGCTACATATTCCTCCATGGGGATCAGCCTCATTTTGCGGAGCTGCTCGTCAAGCTCCTCCGCTTCGCGGAGGGTGATGAAATCAAGCTCTTTTTTACGCTCCAACAGCTGTGCAATCATGGTTTCCAGCTCGGGACTGGAAACCAGTTTATAGATCTCCTCTGAAAGCGCGCCGAGCGTAAATCCAGCCTGTTCGGACGAGCCGGGCGGAGCCGTTGTAACGGAATCGTAATAAATGAGGCCCGTGGCGTGCTCATACGCGTGCATTTTTGCCTGATACTCTCTGAAACGCTTCTTTAACTCATTAAGCTCCATCTTTTATAAACTTCCTTTCTTTTTTTCGGTAAACAGTCAAGGGGCGGCGGTTCAATATAACGGCGCCGGCCCCAAAAGCTCTATTCGCCATCCCCGCCTTCATCCTTTTTTTCCTCTTCATCGAATTCGAAAGCGGCTGAAATATCGGGTTTGCGGCTGAGAGAGGATTTAAATTTTTCCTTATCGGTCATACGGTTTGTGAAAATCATCATGAATACAAGTATTGCGATGCCGATGAGCCAGATGATTGTTTCCCATATGCCAAGCCTGACGGATACGAGGTCAAGTACGCCCATGATGAGCAGCAGCAAGCCAACAGCCCCCATGCAGACGCGAATGGTCTTTTTAAACACCTTCTCCTTGCCCTCTTTAATGTTTTCGTTCTTATACATAGATCCCCTGCCCGTTATGGCGCTCACAAGCATATATATGCCCGCGCCCACATACAGGATGGAGAGCAGGGAGAAGCCCGAGCCGGACGTTTGCTGAGGGCTGGGGGACTGTTCCGCGCCGGGCGTGCTTTGCGCCGTTGGAGAAGACGCTGGCTCGGCCAATACGGGCGCGGCAAAGAGCATGAGCAGCAGGCATAGCGCGGCTAAGGCGGTAATCAGGCGAAGTTTCTTCATTTGTTAATCTCCTTTTTCTCAATTATACGCCGATACGGCGGGCGGACGAAATGCGCAAACGCGCATATCACAATGGATGTAAGCCTTATCAGGTCTTTGACGGTTGTGTGGTGGGTTGAATAAAATTATATTCAAGCCTGTTTAGCGGTTGATTGCAGGCGGCGCTGACTATAACCGCCTGAGCTTTGCGCCGCCCTTCCCGTCTTCAACGGCGAAGCCCATCCCTTTTAGCTCATCGCGAATAGCGTCCGCGCGCGCCCAATCCCGCGCCGCGCGCGCAGCGGCGCGCTCGGCCAGTAGTTTTTTCGCGTCATCTGGGAACGCCTCCTCCCGCTTATGCTCCAGCAGCCCCAGTACGCTGGCCATCTCGTCAAACAAGCCCGCCGCTTCCGACAGGGCGGAAGGGCTTTGCGGATGCTCCACAAACGAGTTGGCCGCGCGCGCGAAATCAAACAAAACGCCAAGCGCGTCCGCGGTGTTGAGGTCGTCGTCCATCGCCGCGCGGAACCTTTGCCTGTACCCTGCTAAATCCAGTGGAAGCTCCCCTTCCTTCTCGCCGGAGCAAGGCGCGTTCTCCAACCGTTCCCGAGCTGTGCGGATGCGTTTGAGCGCGGCATCCGCCTGCCCGAGCAGCTCGCCGGAAAAGTTTATGGGGTTGCGGTAGTGCGCGCTGAGCATAAACAATCGAACGGCCTCTAAATCAAATTTTTCGCCCAGCTCGCGTATGGTGAAAACATTACCCAGGCTCTTGGACATCTTCTCGTTATTGATGTTCAAATAACCGTTATGCATCCAATACCTTGCGAACGCAATGCCCGTGGCGGCCTCGCTTTGGGCTATTTCGTTCTCGTGGTGAGGGAATATCAAATCCCGTCCGCCGGCATGTATATCAAAGCTTTCGCCCAAAAGGCCCATGCTCATGGCGGAGCATTCAATATGCCAGCCCGGCCTCCCCTTTCCCCACGGCGCATCCCAGGCAGGCTCACCGGGTTTTGCGCCCTTCCAAAGCGCGAAGTCGAGAGGATCCCTCTTTTGTTCAAGCGGGTCGATACGCGCCCCGCTTTCAAGCGCCTCAATGGATTGCCCGGACAGCTTGCCGTACGCGGGGTAGCTCCGTACGCTGAAGTAGGCGTCCCCGTTATCAACGGCGTATGCATATCCTTTATCGATTAATTTATGTATCAGCTTGATAATCTCTCCGATATGCTCAGTCGCCCGCGGATTTATCGTTGCGCGCTTTACGCCGAGAGCATCCGCGTCCACATAGTATTCCTGAATATACCTATCAGCTATTTCGGGAACCGTCAGCCCCTCCTCGTTCGCCTTTTTTATGAGTTTATCGTCTATATCCGTAAAATTCTGTACAAATGTTACCTTGTAGCCGATGTATTCAAGGTAACGGCGGAGCGTATCAAAAACGATAAGCGGCCTTGCGTTGCCGATATGGAAATAGTTATATACGGTTGGACCGCAAACGTAAACGCTCGCCTCTCCAGGGATAAGCGGAATAAATTCCTCCTTGGACCTCGTCATCGTATTATAGATCTGCATGAAATTCCTTTCCGGCGTTCCGCCCGGCCGGGCGGCGGAAACCCGTTGATTTACCGGCGCTATCCCTGCTGCGCCCCGGCTGAAGAACGCGCGAGAAGCACGCCTTATTAGTTTATGCTCGTTGTATAGAACAATCGCCCGTACCGCTTCGCCTGAAAGGGAAAGCGATAAACGGCCGACGCTTTACCGCGTCGGGCGCCATACATACCAGATTATGATAGCATAAGCCTTAGCGGCGCCGCAATACGCACGGGGCGCGAATCGTGTAAAAACAGGGCGTTACATACCCTTCTACGCATAATTCAAGCGTGAAAATCTTCTTTGAGGCCTCAACTCCTGAGTATCTGAAACGCCGGGGCTCATTATGCCTGTGATATGCCCCTTGCCTTTGGTGAAGCGGAGGATGAAACCGTATAGATGCATAAGAATAGCCATAAATAAAAATATTTACCATTTTCGACTTGACAATACAATAAATTAGTGTATCATAAACAACAAGTTAAACATATTGATAACCCTTGAACTTTACAAAAGCACAATAAAGAAAGGAGATAAGTAAACGGATAAACGCTTTTCATAAGCCGCTTTCCAAAACAATAACGGGTTATGCGGCAACAACAATACTTTCTCTGCGAACAAATAAAACACATGCCAACATTAAACATCTATTTATGATACAACTGGAGGATAGAATATGCGTAAAATATATAAAATGACTTTATTACTCTTAGTTATAATATTTCTGGTATCCGCGCTGATGCCGTTAGGCAATAGCGGTAACGCCGCGGCTGTGGAAGATAGCGATACCTCAGCGCAACGGGTGACCGAGCTTACTGAACTAAGGAGTGAGACGAGCAAAACCTATCTGCTTGCGGATCAGACATATGAAACCGTTGTGTCCGCGGAGAAAATTCATTACCAGGATTCTAATGGGCTGTATAAGGAGATCAAGAACAGCGTATCGGAAGATGCTAAAGCGATAAAAAACTCAAATTACCAGTATAAGAATACGGATAACGCTTATACGGCCCGCTTTGGCGATATGGCTGAAGAGCTGCCCGTACTGATGGAGTACGGCGGCGGGTCGATAGGGTTCAAACCGATTGGCGGCGGACCCGCTTCCGCGCAAAAAGGCCGGGCGGCAGAGGCGCTTAAAAACATAGTTCCGGAAGAGAACGCGGTGTCATACTATGATGTTTATCCCGGGGTGGATATTATTTATGAAACCACGACAGATGGCGTAAAAGAGTTTATTATACTGAATGACCAGGGCGCTTCAAATACCTATGAGTTTGAGCTAACTATGAACGGTTTACATATTCATGAGGAGGAAGGCGTGATTCAATTCCTTGATGAAACGGGAGAAAGCGTGATGGAAGTATCGGGATTAATGGCCTTTGACGCTAATGGGGATGCTACGGATAAGGTAACCTGCCAAGTTATAGAGAATAAGGGCGGCACGCGGCTGAGGGTAACTCTGGATGAAGAGTACCTCGCGGATGAGGGCCGGGCATATCCGGTGGTAATCGACCCCTCCGTGATGATAACCGGCAGCAACAGCACGTTTGATACGTTTGTGAGTAAAAGCAAGCCGAACACGAACTATTACATGAACAATTATCTGCGTGTGGGCTATGATTCCACCTATGGTATTCAGCGGACGCTGATAAAGTTCAATCTGCCGTCAACTATTCCCGCCAACAATGTAACGAGCGCCAAGCTGCGGATAAAGAAATACAGCGGTAACAATATCGCCATCAGCGCGCTGCGGGTAACCATGGGATGGACGCCCAAAACAACGACGTGGTACAAAATGCCGACATACTCCACTGCGGTGCTTGGATATATGAATATTGACGGCTCCAATACGTCATGGTATCGCATAATGGTGACGGATCAGGTGAAAAACTGGTTGAAGGGGACGCAGAGCAATTATGGTTTCCTTTTAAAGAGGACGAATGAAACAAACAATGCGACGGTTTTCTATTCATCGGATGCGCCTTCCCCGAACAAACCGGAACTTGTAATAAATTATACAGAGAATTATGGCTGGAGAGCTTATGAAGATAATAAAGATTCAGGACAGAATTGCATGGGCTATGCGCTGAAACAGCCTAAATCAGTAGAATACCATCATGTTGGACTTACACTTGATGATGCGAAGGATAAAACCGCGAATCAGTTTATGGATAATTTTTTAACAAGGTGTATTGCCTATATGCAAAAAAAGGGCATTAAGTTCAGAAGGCTCAGCGCTTATAATTCGCCCATTAATGAGAATGAGTATAGGGTTGTCGCTCGCGTTGGATTTACCGACAGGTGGCAAGGTAAAGGCGGAAAAATTCCGCCTAACGGTACAATTAACACTACCGGTTACATAGATGGAGTAGAAGACCCAGTAAATGGCATATTTGAAGAAAATCCCGGATTTCACTGGTGGTACGAAACCAAAACCGGGGTGTGGGCTGAGAAAAATGGCTCTAATAATTCACGGTTGATTCCCAATGTTAGAAACCCTGCCAACGGTAATTGGTCTTGCATAGGAAATAACCTTAGTTATTTGGTATATTTCGCTATAGCAAAATAGCGTGCCGGGGAGGTTTTAACAATAACTCAATGGTTGAATTATGTCTTTGCGGGGCACTACATGAGATGAATGCGTGCTAGCTTTAGGCGAATATGCGGTATTTTAAAGCAAACAGGCGTTGATTACGCCAAAGCTGAGTTTAGATGCATTAAGATGAATCCAAGTATGTAACGGATGATGTGAAAGATGAAAGCGCTTGCTATTCCGGCTTTAAATACCGGAATAGCGAGTGTTATATCGAATCCATTGCAGATAAGCGCCGTTATAATATTATGAGGCGCTTATCTGCAATATAGGTAATCAATTCTGCGGATGTATGGAGGTAAATGGTCAATTCTCGATGTATCGTTTCACAAACGCTTTACCGCGTCGGGCGCCATACATACCAGATTATGATAGCATAAGCCTTCGGCGCCTCAATACGTACGGGGCGCGAATCGCGTAAAAACAGGGCGTTACATACCCTTCTACGCGTAATTCAAGCGTGAAAATCTTCTTTGAGGCCTCAACTCCTGCGTATCTGAAACGCCGGGGCTCATAATATGCTAGATATGCCCCTTGCCTTTGGTGAAGGGGAGGATGAAACCGTATAGATGCGCGTTTTGATATGGCCTCATCCTCTCGGACCGGCGTTCCCAGTTGACAAACATTAAAAAATCTACCGCGCTTTAAGGCGTAAAGGAGGGGGCGGGCGGCGGAGCGGCAGCCGTGTAAACCGGGGGGGAGTGAAATACATTCAAGCCGTTCAGAACCGCCGAATTGGAACGCGGCGATTAAAGGCCGCCTGAACCGGAGGAAAAAAGGAGGTATATCGCCGCCGTGGCCGCCGCCCACACCAGAAACAAAATTAAAAGAAAAAGACCAAAGCGCCGTTTGCCCGCGATGGATTCGCCACCGTTTTTTCCTCCCTATCGTATTGGATGACTTATGTTAACATATTTCCGGCGCGCCATGTTGAGATCGCGGCATAGTTCACAGATAGATAAAACAATGGTAACACAATAGAAATAAAACCAATATCGATATATAGGTTAATGAGATAATTCGCATAAAGTTCCGCGTTATCCGAATGCGTTGAGTGAGATTGACGCCAATCTGTTCCATCCCGCGTAAGCCACGCGCGTCTAATAATTGAGAAGGCAATAATATTTATTTTAGCGAATATCGCTCCTTAATCTCCTGAGAACACCGGCAGACGCCGTAAACCTTGATTGATTCCACAGCCTTTTCAAGCAATTCGAGCGTTATGTTTGCCGGAAGACTGAACAATCCGATGAAAACCACGTTGGCGCGCCTGCCCTGGGCAGCCATTTTCTCCAGCTCAGCCTTAGTAAATCCTCCGACGCCAACACTTACATAAAATTCCGGTTTCTTTTTTTCAACCGCGTTTTTAGTATCCGCCGCGTGCGTATCCAGCTGCCTACGAACGGCGGACTTAATAAAATCCGACCTATTGGAATAAAAACCTTCGCTCACCAGTATGTCGATGTACCCGATTTCTACAACGTTTAAATTCACTGTTATCTTTTCAACAGAGCTTTGGTCCGCCTTGCCATAATCCATTGCAATACCTCCTTAAAAGTTGTTATCATCCCATAACCATCCATGTGGATTCTGCACAGATGTTATCATAGCGCAAACAAAAAGTCAATCTATAATAATTCTATTTTTTTAAAGATATTCACCTCGAGAAATCTTCATTTATTGTACAGCGCGAGCGCTTATGGTATCCTATAATATATAAAAGCAAGCAATAGATGATAGGCGGCGTTAATATGTATGAAAAAGTCGGTTATGGAGGTTCACGTATGAATTTAACAGTTTTAAAAGCGGTTCCAGAGGATGCGGGCGAAATAATCGAATACCTCAAAACCGTTGGAGGCGAAAGCGACAACCTTCTTTTTGGTGAAGAAGGGCTTCCCATATCCATAGAGCAGGAGGAGGAGCTTATCCGCCGCGTTAACGGCGGGGAAAAAAGCGCGATGCTCCTCGCAAAAACAGATAGTGAAATTGTTGGCGTTTGCCAAATGACCGGCTTTAACAGAGAGCGTATCGCCCATAGGGGGGAAATCGCGATAAGCGTTAAAAAAGCGTACTGGGGTCGCGGGGTAGGCTCCAGAATGATGGAGGCGCTTTTAAGCTTCGCTAAAGAAATAGGATTGGATGTTGTTTCTCTTGAGGTAAGGTCGGATAACCTTAAAGCGATCTCCCTATACAAAAAATACGGGTTTGAATCGTTTGGTACCTTTAAAAAGTTTTTTAAAATTAATGGCCGGTATTATGACGCCGAGTTTATGAACAGATACATGTAAGCGCGTTAAACGCGCCGCAAGCACTCTTGATCGGTTTTCCGTAAAGATTTTGCTTTTACGCCGTTATCCGCTGAGCGGCGCCGGCTTGCCCCGCGAATAGTATACACTATGAATTAGGCGAGGCGTATTTTAAATATAGGCGGCATACAGGCTAAGCGCGGTGCGTAGTAACTGACGTTTTAATGCGATTTGTTTCTTACCTTGCAGCGCTCAGTTTTTCCGAAACGCAAAACGGACGTCCATATTTTAAACTGAATCTTTATTGCGCCTGAGATTATATAAACCTCAGTGAGAATATGATTCATTTTTTCAGCGTGCCGTTTTGGCAGCGGCAAAATCCAAGGCTTTTATAGCTCTAAAATTAAGCAATCTGAAAACACTCCGCTTAAATTATGAAAAATTACGGTTATAACTAAAGCATACAGCAATTATACAATTGCTATGAAAGCCTACCGAAAGCCCGGCGTTGGTTTTACTATATATTTATGTAGTCATCGCATTTTCAGCTTCGCCTATTGAGCATAGGGCTTAGCATTAAATTTGATGCATTAACAGTTATTGAAAAGCGCTTAACGCAAGATTTGTTTTAGCCTAACTAGTATTGTCCGTATCTATCGCCTTTTGGCGGCAAGCCCATATCTCGCGTATATCCGCTATTCTTTTCGATTGCCAGTATGCATAAACAAACGCATAATAAGCGTACGTCAATTTTACTTTAGTTCCTGGGAGGTGCTTTCAAATGATGAAAAGGTGGATTTACGCAACGGTTGCCGCCGCGCTTTTTGCCGGCGCCATCCCGGGCTCGGCATGGGCGCAGGGGGATCACGACGCATGCATACATGTCGGCGGCGTATGCATGGCGATGAATAAAAACAGGCCGGTTAAGGATGGATGGGGTTGGGAGGCTAAGAGCAGTACGCTCATACTGGATAATTACGGGCGGGAGAAGGAGCCGGGGGGTGCGGTGAGCGCTCCGCGCTCCATCAGCATTTGCGTGCGGGGAGAAAACTACATAGCGTCCGATCAAGAACGCCGGGCCGCCGTATCTTGCGGGGGAAACATAACCATTTATGGCGACGGCGAGCTCAATGTTTTCGGCGCGTTTGATCCCATCAACGAGGCGTATACCTCAATCGCTATTGCAGCGGACGGCGTTGCGTGCGTACAGGGGGCTGTTCTCAACGCGTATGGCACAAGAGCCGTTTCAACCAACGAGGGCGTAACGCTTAAGGACTGTTCATTATTGCTGTTCGGTGAAAAAACAGGCGTTTCGACGGACGGGCCTATTATGATATCCGGCGCGGATATCGTATGCTCAGGCAATACGGCGGGTATGGAATCCGGCGGGTTCGAGATGGAAAGCGGAAGCCTGATGGTTATCGCTGAAAAGTATGGGATAACCGCAAATTGGGGGGAAAGCGTTGTCATTGGTTCAGGCGTTTCTGATCTAAGCGTACGCGCCGACGCGCCGGACGGCGCGGCGATAGTCACGCTCAATGATTTGGATGGTCAGTTAGGAGGGGCTATCCTTTTATCCGACGCGCTGTTTATGCGCCATCCTGAGGCAGGCGCCGTTGCGCATATTGCAGGTATAGGATATACGCTTGCCGCCGGAGGAGGTGAGTTACAAACGATAAATCAGGCGTCCAAGCTGGTTATGCTGCTGCAGGAGCCGTTTTCAAGCGTTTCCGCGCCAAACACCGGGGCTCCGTTTACGAGCATATCGGCAGGATGCCTGCTCATACCGCTCCCCGCATTCATTGCGGGAAGAAAGAAGAGGGCGCGGCTGAGCGCGGCTCAGTTTTGGCAGAGGCGTATGGATTACGGCGCAAAGCCGGACAGACGCCGTTCACAAGCGGAAACGCTCTAAACCCGCGCGTCTACACCGCAAAGCCAGCGCGATAAAATGAATGCCGGCTTACAGGCATGACTAGAAGTTACATTAGAAGAATGCGCCTTATATAATGGCCTCCCATTAATAAACGCGCGTATAAAATGACTGCCGAATTAAATCGGCAGTCAATAGTATTTTATGGCATGACATGCATTTCTTAGCGATTATTCGAGCGGACTTACAATTGTGAAACAGATATTTTCGGCGGATTTGAACCGGCTCAATACCGTTATTCGCTACCTATCCTATCTTAGCTTTAATAACTCCCGAGTCAGGTTTAAATATATTTTAATTTTATTTAGATATTGCGTCAATCGCGCGATGCGCATGGCCGGGGCTTGCGCGAATAATTTGAGTCATGACGTTATATAAATTAGTATTCTTATTTGGCGGTCTGCGAAACGAAAAAAATGTCAAACCCCGCATGAATACTGCGTTATTACCATTTTGTAAATTTTTAATGGTGCGAATTTAACGCTCTGGCGCCCAAATGGTGCCCGGATTCCCCTCACGGATATAAAGAGATACGAAATAATATAAGAAAAAAATTATGTTACTGCTCATCTTTTACCTGCCCATGGTCACGCAGTAGAAACCCGCTTTAACAGGCGTGAATAAAAGCTTGACCTTATCGTTCTTGTGCCTAAAAAGCCTTGCCACAGAGAGATTTAACTGCGTCTACTTCGTGACAGTCACCATGATGTATAGAGGACGAAAGCACTCGTTGCTTTCACCCTCTTGATTACCCAACAAGTGGGGACAGACGGGGTTGTCAACGGCGGCGAAGCCGTTCATTTCATCGTTGACAAAAGCGGCTGGCTCTGCTAACTCCCTGATTGTCGTTTGCTCACACGCTCACCAACAAACCGGAATTTTACACTATTGGTGTACTCATTAGATGCGCTTAGCATATATTTCCGCATTTATATACCATTTGCCATCGTTTTTTACGGTAACATTTTGCCAGTGAAAATGATTATTCTCGATTTCGGCAAAAAACTACTTTCTTCTTTCATCATCAATGAACGTAAGAACTATGTTGTCATCTTGCTTATTTGCTTCAAGTCGTATTATTTTTCCTGCATAACCATAAGCGACATCCCATGCGTGTGTATCAGGATTATAGATACGCAGTGATGTTCCATACTCATAATCGGGCAGGATAATAACATCCTGAATTGCCATTCCTTCAAGAACCCATGAAAAATGCCATTCGCCTTTTATCACATGAGAGATGCTACTGTCCACATAGTCGATTTTCCAACTGCCGATAAGTTTCTCAAAATAATTAAATTCTTCAGGTATTGCTATGCTTTTTTTCGTGCTGTTTAGTGCTTCAAAAAAATCTTTCATACATTACTCCCTCATCTAATATACCTTTCGATTTGTTGATTTCATTATACCACACATTTGCAGAATTTCTATTAACGGTTTTGGCGCAGCCATTTTATTAATCGGTAGAGGGTTTAGGACACTTCCCAGCAAGCTGTTTTTTTGAAATGTGGCCACACTTCCTATGCTTGATACGGAACTTTTAAATTTAAAATTGAAAAAATAGGTAAAAAAATTGTACGGATAGCGGCCTCTAATCATCGTATTCTTTTTGGCGCCCAAATGGGGTCCGACTATCCAAAACCACGCTGTAAAGATTTGTGGCGAGAAATAAGAAGATTTGCGAAATCTCTTGTTTTAAGCCGCTTTCAAGCACTTCCTACAAACACTTATAAAGTCTTATAAGATGTTTTGCGGCTCTAGAATCAATAAAAAATAGAAGCTTATTTAATTGCCTGCTTGTGTGACATGGGTTACTGAACGCACCAAAAGAAAAAATGTAAGATTTATTACATACTTGAAGAACGGAACGATGCGTTGAATGTGAGATGCCGCAGGCGAAGCAGCGAGCGAGCCTGAGGGATTTTGCTCAAGCCGGATGTGACGGCTGCCGGATGACGCATATTTCAAGAAAGGTTCATCGCATGTAATGCTTCGGGCGATCGGGCATGGCGCTCTTCCTGTTTTCGCTCGTGAACGCGTCTTGAGCAGACAAAGAGTACTCTTGAGGAACACGCTTCGTCAAGCGCGCGTGCGGTTAATCCTTAATACTTACCAATACGTCCCGGCGTCAATCCAGTTCATGCCTCCTGAACCCGGTATCAGGTATAACGCTTAAGTATCCGTTATGTAGTCTACGGCATTGCATTTTTATTGTTTGAGCGTATAGGCGCGCGGCGCTTTGGCCAAGATAGTTAAAGCCATAGCTTTGATTATATCCAAATTTTGTATGAAAAGGAGACGAGAGATGAAGAAGAAACCACTGATTGCTGTAATTGCTATTGTGACGGTTTGCCTGTTTGCGGCGGGAGGGACGCTGGCATGGCTGTTTGCCGTGTCGGGCCCGGTTGAGAACACGTTTACCGTGGGCGATATCAACATTGTATTAAACGAGGCGCTGGCGGATGAAAACGGGCAGGCCGTTCCTGACGCCGATCGCGTAACGGAAAACAGCTACCACATATATCCCGGCGCCCAGTTTGACAAGGATCCGATGGCGACTGTTCTTGAAGGAAGCGAGCCCTGCTACGTATTCATTTGCGTGGATAACGGGCTGGTGCTTGCCGACGGAACAGAGGTGAGCGTGCTGGATATATATGACGATTGGGAGGCAATAGCCACAGATGGGAGCAAAACGCTTTATCTGTATGCGCCCGCTCAAGCCAGCGGCATTGTTAACGCAGCTGACGCCGACGTCGCCCTGCCGCCCATATTCACGCAGGTCCAAATCAGCGGCGAGCTGGTAACAAAGGAAAATATTAACGAGCTGAGCGGCAAAACCATTGTTGTTGACGCATACGCTCACCAGGCCGCCGGGCTTACCGGGGCCGAGGTTATTGCTGCGGCCGGGGAGCATTTCGGCTTTTAACATTGCGCGCTTATTAAGCGACGTTTGAGCTTAAGCCGGAAGGTTGTTTGAAATGAAACTGCCCGGCGAAAAGATAATCAATCAATTTGGAGGTAATTACGTATGAAAAAGAAGGTACTCACCATTGCCCTCTCGGTTGCACTCATTACCGCCGCCGTTACAGGCGCGACGCTTGCGTTTTTCACCGATGCGAAAACGGCTGAAAACACCTTTACCGTTGGGAATGTAGCAATAATTTTGGATGAAGCGCCGGTTGAGCGTATCGCCGACGAATATGGCATTGCCGAATGGGTAACCGACGACGGGTCAGAACGCATCACGGCGAACACGTATGAAAAAGTATATCCCGGAGCTGTCCTGCCTAAAGATCCTATCGTTTGGAACACCGGCGCCAGCCCCGCCTATGTGCGCGTTAAGGTCGTTATCTTAAACGCCGCGCAGTGGGGCTTAGATGATGTCTCCGCAATCCTCAACGGACTTAATATGACGGATTGGACGCTGGACGGAACCCAATCGAGCGAAGGCGCCGTGACATTAACTTACAGCTACAATACTGTGCTTGCGGCTGGATCTGATACGGGCGCTTTATTTACGGCTGTGTCCATTCCCGACGAAGCCGAGGCGCTTGAGAACTTTAAAATCAACCTTATGGCTGAAGCGATTCAAGCCGAGGGCTTTGCGGACGCTGATGCGGCTTGGGCCGCGTTTGACGAGTAAAGAAGTCCAAACGCCGACATTTCCGAACCTCCGCGGAAGTTTCGTCGCCGGGGAGGTCCGGCTTTCGTTTATACCGGGGCGTTGACCCCGTATGAGTATGCAAACAATCCGCGGGAATTTGCGGTTATAATTACCTACTTTTACAGATAGGCGGTGAAATTCAATGAAGAAAAAGCTTTTAGTGGTCGCCCTGGCCGTCGCTTTCGCATCGATAGCGGCTTTGGGGTCGTTGGCCTATTTTACATCCAGCGGCAGCGCGCTTAACGTTATAACGGCGGGCAATATAAAGATTGAGCTGTTTGAAGATTTCCCAAGTGAGGGCATAACCGGCGTAATGCCCGGCACGGAAACGTTAAAAAAGGTGTACGTGAAAAATACAGGGGATAACGACGCGTGGATTCGCCTTAGCGTTGATACGCTTATCGAGCTGAATCCCGCTTATGCGGAGCCCGGGCAGGATGCGGACGCGGGACTGGTGGGCTTTGACGTGGATGAGGAGAACTGGCTCTATTCGGATGGCTTTTATTATTATAAATCGGCTCTGCCCGAGGGCGAGAGTACATCCCCGCTCTTTACAACAGTTAAGTTCAGCCCGGATATGGGCAACGCGTATATGGAATGCACGGTTAACGTTGATATAACGGCCGAGGCCGTGCAGGCTGCGAACAACGGAAACGAGGCGACGGAGGCTGCCGGCTGGCCGGCGCCCTGAATGGGAGGTTTATAAGCATGAAAAAGAAACTTGGATACAGGAGCGCCGCTGTTTTGTTAGGCGTTTGCATGCTGTTTGCCATCGCGACCCCGGTCAGCCTGGCGATAGCCATGAACGCGGCGGACGGCGCTCAAGCGCCTCAAGATGGCGATCAAAGCTTTGCTTTAGCGTCTCTTGACGAACAATATCAATGGCTTAAAGGGCTTGATTCCGAAGCTCAGATACAGGCGCTGCTCAATGAGCTCAGCCCTGAGCGGCTGGCGGAGCTGGAAGCTTATGCGCAACAGCTTGAAGGCTCTCAAGATCATGGCGTTGATGACGAGGCCGCGCCAGCCGCCCCTCCCGCGGCGGTGAACTTTACGGCGGCAGGCTCGCTGCTCTCGCCCATGGTTTTGCCTGGCGCTGATGAAGACGACAACGGGCTTATACTCAATAAAACGGCCTTGCCGGACGGTAACGGCGGTTACGTTATAACCCTTGACGCCTTTACAACCGGTACGGTCACTACGGAAACTACCTCCCTGCCAACCGATGTTGTTTTGGTGCTGGATCAGTCAGGCTCAATGGCGTACGATTTTGGCAACACCACCAGGCAGGCGGCTATGAAGCAGGCGGTAACGGGTTTTATCAACAGCGTGGCGCAGAACGCCGGTGAAAACAAAGTAAACCACCATATCGGCATAGTTACCTACGGCTCCAGCTCAGCCACACTATCAGCGCTCAGGGACGTTAGCGTACAGGGAAACGCGCAGGCGCTCACACGTGCGGTGAACGACCTTCCAAGGTCGCCTTCCGGAGCTACCCGGATAGATTATGGCGTAAGCGCGGCTCAAACGATGTTTCGCAACTTCGGTATTCCCGCGGAGGGCCGCAACCGGGTGGTTATCGTATTTACGGACGGTGTTCCGACGAGTTCCAGCGACTTTAGCACATCCGTTGCAAACAGCGCGCTGTCCACGGTAAAAGCGATGAAGTCGCAGGGGGTTACGGCTTTTTCCGTCGGTATTTTTGCCGGCGCGGACCCGGATCAGGTTCATGGGGAAAAGTATATCGAGTATTACCGTCATGGCTTTTGGGATTGGAGAGAGCGGGAAATCGTATGTACCGGCGATATAGGTAGCAAGTGGGGCTATGACGACGGCGTAAGCTACGGCAGCCGGTTTGATGTGGACATTGCCGCGGCAAACCGATTTATGAACTATCTTTCCAGCAACTTCCCTAACGCGGGTTCGTTAGGAATCAATCACCTAACGGGATCACACAACGGCTACAGCATTACCTCAAACGCAACCCGCGCGTATGACAACTATTTCCTCACCGCGTCGGACAGCGAATCGCTTAATAAAATTTTTGAGGAGATCTCAAACCAAATAGAAACGCCAAGCATTGAGCTTGACGGAAAAACCGTAATTCGGGATATCGTATCGCCTTATTTCACCCTGCCTGAGGGCGCTCAGGTCAGCCTTTACGAATCGGCTTACGACGGCAACTCGTTTGGCCCGCGCCTGAACACGACAGCGTCTTATCAGGTAGTGAACGGCAACACGATTGAGATAAAGGACTTTAACTTTAACGCGAACTTCGTATCGGAAAACATAAAAGAGGATGGGACATACGGTAAAAAGCTAATCGTTGAGTTTACCGTCAACCCGCGGGCGGGCTTATTCGGCGGGGCTGAGGTTCCGACGAACGGCAGAGATTCCGGCGTGTACTCCGGCGGCGAGTTGATAGAGAGCTTCCCAATTCCTACGGTTGACGTTCCAATCCGGTATGGAATATCCGCGCAGGATCAATCCGTTTTTCTGACCCAATCGGCTGATTTGGAGCAGATATTGCAATATTCCGCCGCGTTCAGGCCGAACGGAGAGAACAACGCTTATGTTACCATTGCGTATACGCTGCGCCGCGGGCAGGATGTGGTAGGAGTTTACACCATCCCTGCAGGCCGCGCCTCGGGAAGCTGGGATGTTTCCGCTGATGAATTGAGCGTGCTAATTGAGGAGGATACGGTCTACACGCTTGAATGCGAGGTAACAAGCGGGGACCTTACGCCATGGACAGGCTCCGAAGAAGCAACGGTTCATGTGTTTAAACCGGAGGTTACGTTTGTCGACAGCGTAATATATTATGGACAAGTTCCGAATTACGCGGATAACTTGCTGAGCGAGAATTGGGTATGCTGCTCCGCGAATGTGGAGAAGCCCGCCGGTACCGCTCCGGATCTTACCTATGCGTATGACCCGCAGCCGAAGCTGATGCTAACGGATACGCACGTGGGCGTGCAGGTTTTGTGCGGCAACGTCGATATTACGCGTCAAACCGTGATAAGCAACGACAGGGAGGGCTGTACGCATGAGGGCTGCTCATTCGACAGCGAGCTCGGCGCGTTCATGGTACATGTCAAAACCTGCTCTCTGACCGTTACGAAAACCGGAGCAAGCGCGGCCGACGCGGGACAGAGCTTCATAATGCGGGTGCGCGGCGTGAGTGATACGAACAACGGCGTCGATCTGACCGTAGCTGTTCAAGGCAGCGGTTCCGTAACCATAGAGGGGCTTCCCACAGGCAAATACGTTGTAGAGGAAGATGAAGGCTGGTCTTGGCGTTACAGCGCGGCAGCGGCCGAAGCCGTGCTGACAGACGAGGAGCCTCAAGGTTCCGTAACGGTATCCAATACGCGCGTATTTACGCGCTGGTTAGATGGAAACAGCTGGCTTAACAACCTCTTCGGATGGTTAAGCAAGGAGGGATAATGTATGTTTAAGGATAAACGCGGAGCAACGCCAAGGGCGCAAAGGAAAGCGCTACCGTTGATTATCATTGTCGCGGGCTGCATGCTGCTCGCCTGTACCGTAGGCGGCGCGCTGGCTTGGCTGACTACCGGCGCCGCGCTAAATAATGATTTTGGCGTTAAAGAAGTGAACTGTGCGGTAACGGAGGGCGCTTTTAGCCAAGGCGAGAGCTTGGAGAAAACAGACGTCGCGGTTCGTAATACCGGAACGATGGATGCGTATATCCGAGTAGCGTTAATTCCGGCGGTTAAGATTGGCCAAAGCGTTTTAGCAAGCGATGTTGCCCTTGAGGATTTTACGATTGAATGGGGCGACATGACAGGCGACTGGCTCGCGGGTGAGGACGGTTACTATTATTGCAGGCTGCCTGTCGCGCCAAATGATTCGACGCCCGTGCTGATAACGCGCTGCGTTGCGCCGGAGCCGCCTGAGGGCAGACAGCTCGAGCTGCAAATTATCGCCTCCGCCATACAGGCGCTGCCTAAAGAAGCCGTTGAAGGTTCGTGGGGCGTTACGGTTAACGGCGATGGAACCATTACCAGGTAGAAAGGAGGAGCCGCAATGAGAATTAAACGATTTATAAGGGCTTGCGCCGTGATGATGGCTGCGGCCGCCTGCCTCTTTACCGCAGGCGCTTTTGCGGAGGGATCCCAGATAAATTACGAGGGCGGCGCGGAGGGCTTCATATTCGTGCCTGAAAACGCCGACCTTTTCCAGAGCTTTAAAGGCGTTATGCCGGGGGATGAGCTCGTCGAGCAAATTACGGTTAAAAACGACGCTTCTAAAGAGGTTAAGGTGAACCTTTATTTAAGCGCGCGGACTGTTGACGAAAAATACAAGGATTTTCTTAATCAGTTTACCCTAACCGTTAAACAAGGCGACAGGACCCTGTTCCTCGCGCCCGCGGGCGAGCAGGAGGGCCTTAGCCAAAGCGTGCTGTTGGGAACCTTTTATTCCGGGGCCCAGACCCAGCTGGAGGTTACGCTTCATGCGCCTGTGACCATGGAAAATGAATACCAGAACAGCCTTGGCGTGATTGAATGGGTATTTACAGCTGAGGAGATGCCGGTATCCCCGGACGACCCTTCCCCGCCTTCATCCGGCGGCCCGGAATATGCGGCTTACGCGTTTTGCGCTTTGGGCTTAGCGCTTATTGTTAGCGCCGCCCTAATCGGTCGCAAGAGGAAAGGCCGGATTTACGAGTAATCTAAGAGCATAAATCAACTTGCGGCAGAGGCTGTTTATTCAGCTTCTGCCATTTTTTAGTTATTAGCAATAATGCTCATTAACTCAATAGCGGGTGTTTTTTGGTTTTTTCATCGTTTGCGGCGGGCGATTCACCCTGTTGTCTTCAATGAGCTGGTCAACGGCGACAACTATACCGACTTCGCCAGCACTCCCAGGGAGCTTGCCTTGCAGGTGGAGCCGAAATCCGGCCCGGTTGACCAATACTACCCTAACGACGTGGCGGTATCCGCTTGTTCGGCTTACATTTCATTGTTTATCGGAAAACAGGATGACAGTCACGTCGAAAAGGCGTATAATAAGTATGCCCGCGCGGCGGTGCTGTGGTGTTGCGCGTTTAGCGGCATTTGTGGGGAAAGCAATGGGGACGTGTACGTTCGTATGTGCCGATAAATGGGAACAGAGGATAACAGCGAAAACTTATAGCCGGATGAGGTGTATATAATAAACAAAGGCTTAGGTTGAACCTCAGCCCTTACTTTTTTAACATAACATCCCGGCGTTAATTTCATGACGCGTCGTTTATGGTAATCGCGTATTTTCCTAAAGAATGCCGAGTATATTCTTCTATGAAATACAGCTATATGAATAAAGCGCTAAAAGCGCGGGAGGCTGTGTGATCAGCGGTTGGTCATAACGGATAATGCTCAATAATCGTATTATGGAGTTAAATTATAGGGTGTTTGCGCGAGTAAGCGCGCGATAAAGACAGATATGTCAAGGAGGAATAATTAAGCACATGAAAAAAATGATTAAATCAGCCGCGCTGGCGCTCGCGCTTTTAACGCTGCTTTTGTTCGCCGGGTGCTGCGTTCCCGGCAAGCCCGGGTCCACCCCCGGTTCTACGCCTGAGCCGCAGCCTGTTCATTCACCCGAACCGGGAAGCGCGCGGAGCCTGTTTGCCGAACTGGATTGGCAGATATTCGCCGATTCGGTAACTGAAAACGCGCTCACGTTCAGGCTCAGCGTCGGTTCGCCGGAGGCGTTAGGCCTTGAGTATCCGGAAAACACATGGGGCGACTTTTCTAAACAGGCCAATGACTTAGGCATAGCAAAATGCAACGAGTATCTAACAAAGCTTAATCAGATAGACAGGGAGCAGCTTTCTTACCAAGAAAAATTCTCGTACGACGTAATCCGCCAATACCTCGACGGATGCGTCGCCATGGGCGATTATTACTACTATTATGAACCGCTGACATCCCTGAATGGGGCGCATTCCTCTTTACCAATGAATCTCATGTTCTTCCCAATACAAAACGAGGGCGATTTGGATAGCTATCTGGAACTTTTATCCGATACGCCGCGTTATATCGGCCAGATCCTGGAGTTCGAGCGTGAGAAATCCGAAAAGGGCTTGTTTATGACGGAGGCGGCCTGTGAGACAGTAATCGAGCAATGCGATGATTTTATCGATAGCGGAGAAGGCTGTTTTTTAATCGCGACTTTTAACGACGCGCTCGCGGATGTCGAGGGCCTTTCCCCAGAACAGATTGCGGCTTATCAGGAGCGCAACGCAAAACTCGTAACCGTCGATTTGATAGACGCGTATAAGGAGTTGCGGGATGGCCTAGTTAAGCTCAAATCCACGGGTACCCGCGACAGGGGCATATCTACGTACGGCGATACGGACAAAAGGTATTTTGAGCTGCTTGTAAAGGAAGCGGCCAGCTCGGATATCACGATTGAAGAAGCGTATAATATGCTTTACACGCGCATTATAAAGGAGTTTACATCGTTGGCGGGCGTCATGGCCGCTGATCCGAGCCTAGCGGGCCGATATGGCCAGACAGAACTGAGCCTGGGCTCTGTTGAGGAGAACATGGCTTACCTCAAAGAGCTTATCGCGGACGCTTATCCTTCCATACCCGAACACAACATAACCTATACGGATGTGCCTGAGGAACTGGAGGAGCAGTTCAGCCCTGCGGCTTACCTTATTCCGCCTGTGGACAGCGCGGTCGATAACCTGATTATTTTAAATGGAAAAAGCGTCGGGGAAAGCACGGATTTAATCTCAACGCTCGCGCATGAGGGCTATCCGGGGCATATGTACCAATATATCTATCAGCGCAACCTGCCCGGCTTAAGCTATACCCAGCGCTCGCTCGGCCTTACCGCGTATTATGAGGGGTGGTCTACGCACTCTGAAAGCCATTTTGCAGCCAATAACGATAAATTCGATAACCGCTATTGTATCATGATGTTCACGGATACCATGATCAGCGGAATACTCCTGCCCGCCGCCGTCAGTATCGGCGTAAACGGGAAGGGCTGGTCGGTTGAGGATGTTGAAGAATTCCTCTACGCCTTGGGTCTGGACGGTAACGGGCTTGACAGCGTTTACTACGATTACGCCATAACCGATCCAGACTATTTTCTTGAATACGCGATGGGATATACCCAGCTTGAAAATCTTATTGACGGCGTAAAGAAAGACGCGAAGGATATGGAGCCTAAAGAATTCTTTAAATTCTACCTCGATTTGGGGCCGGGATACTATAACCTCATTGAGGACAGGGTGAATGATTGGATGGCCGCGCGTTAAGTTGGGTATGAGATTACCCGCCTAATTCTCCTTTGCCCCGGTAAAGCCGGCTATTCGCATGAACGCCGTTTGCGTTTACGCGTACAACCACATAAACTGAGATAAGTTTAAACCCGCCGCGTTATATGCAACCGCGGCGGGCGATCTTGATAAGCGGCTAATTTACGCGCTTGCGCCGGCAAACAGCGTAGCTGTGAAACTTTCAATGTTATGCATCATTTTCACGGCACAAAAGCCGCGTTCACGATTAAAGCTGTCAACGCTTTATGAAACCGCCCTTCGCACGCAATATTGCTTTTAACAGGCTACGGCCCGCTGTTTTTACGGCGGGCCGCCATATGCTTTTATTAAATACCAAAAACATTCCCCTGCCGATAGTTTGAGCGCCGAATCAAGCGCTTTATTGGAGAAGAATGAGCTAAACCCGCTCAACCACGATAGCCTCTCCCATTCCGCCTCCAATGCACAAAGCGGCCACGCCATATTTAGCTGAACGTTTTTCCATTTCATACGCGAGCGTCACCAGAATACGCGCTCCCGACGCGCCGATCGGATGGCCGATAGCGATTGCCCCGCCGTTTACGTTTACCTTCTTATCATCCACGCCCAGCTCGCGCGCAACAGCTAAGGCCTGAGACGCAAACGCTTCGTTCAACTCAAACAGGTCTATTTTGTCCAAGTTCATCCCCGCCTTCGCGAGCGCCTTTTTTACGGAAGGCACGGGCCCCATGCCCATCAGCCTCGGATCCACGCCCGCCGACCCGGTGGCGCATATGCGCAGCATCGGCTTAAGGCCATGCTCCTTCACAAACGATTCAGAGCATACAACCATCGCCGCGGCGCCGTCGTTAATTCCGGATGCGTTCGCTGCCGTAACGGTTCCGCCGTCGCGCTTAAACGCGGGTTTGAGCCGCGCGATGGATTCGCTGGTAACGCCCTCTTTAATATACTCGTCCGTATCCATTATAATGGGTTCGCCCTTGCGCCTGGGTATTGAAACTGGAACGATTTCATCCTTAAAGCTGCCCGCGGCGCGCGCTGCGCATGCGCGCTGCTGGGAAAGCGCGGCGTAATCATCCTGCATTTCGCGCGTTATACCGTATTTTTCAGCTATGTTTTCAGCCGTCATGCCCATATGGTAATCGTTAAACGCCTCCCAAAGGCCGTCGTGTATCATCGCGTCCACCATCTGCGTGTGCCCCATGCGCGCGCCCCAGCGCGCGTTATGCATCACAAACGGCGCGCCGCTCATCGATTCCATACCGCCGGCGACAACGCACCCCGCATCCCCAGCCTGAATTGCGCGGCAGGCAAGCGCTACGCTGAACAGGCCGGAGCCGCACACTTTATTGATGGTGCTTGCCGGAACCTCAACGGGTATCCCCGCGTTTATCGCGGCCTGACGAGCCGTGTTCTGGCCCAGGCCGGCCTGCAAAACATTGCCCATGAAAACCTCGTCGACGTCGCCCGGATCTACCTTAGCGCGGCGCAGCGCCTCGCTGATAACAAGCTTCCCCAGATCCACCGCCTTTACATCCTTTAAAGCGCCGCCAAAGCTGCCGACCGGAGTGCGGCACAGGCCAATCAAGTATACGTTTTCCATGCTTTATAACCTCCACGCTTATATGATAATCACGCAGAATCCTGCTTAGTTCAACTATACATCAAAACAGCCGGCAAGTGAAGCGGTTATATTGAATCAGGCGGAACGCCATACGATTTTTATATAGCATTAATTAAAAGCCGCGCGCAAGGAATGTTTTATCGCCAAAGTTTCCTCATCCGATAACATTAAGCGTAAGAAATGAAGAATCTGTTTAAAGCTATAAAAATACATTACGCATAATATCGGGCTATATTATCGTACGCAAATTGGTTGATGCGCGGGCCAACCCAAAGCGCTGTCTCATAGCCGCTTACCCCATAGGCTTCACTCGCGGCGGGGTAAGCGCAACGCGAGCGGTATTCCTTTTACAGCAATTCATTTTACCTTGGGGTGCAGTTTTCCTAAACTCCTCGAATTCAACCTAAAATGACGCGGCTTTTTTCGTCGTTAAATTAAACCTCATATATCGGGTCGCAAATACGCATGCCGAAAGCTAATGTCGGTTGCGGTAGCCGGACAGCCTGTTAAAGTGGGGCGTGTTCGCTCAATGCTTATTGCGCAGCTTATTTATTTAGCTCATATAAACATGCTATTGTGCTTCGCGCCCGGCGGATACTCCGTCCACGCGAAGCCTGTTAAAGCTAATAAATCCCGCGCGAGTTGCCGCGCTGCTTTTTTTCCGCTTCGCCGCGCCCAGGGCCATGAATGGGGTTGTATGCGGCCGCGTTTCCATTGGGTGATGGTTATCATTAAACTACGGCGCGCTGAACTATCGCTGGAAAGGCCGCCCAGCGCCCGGCTGGGCGGCTGCTAAGCCGGCGGAACCGCCTGCCCTTCCGAAACCGGTTTCTTGCCGGCCATGCCCGCAGGGGGCTTTGGCGGCCATACGGGATGCGTAGGCGGCAAGGAGGGCGCGCGCGTTATCCTCGGAGCGGGTGAAGAGGGCTCCATCCTCCTGCCTTGGACGTTGGCGCTCGGTTTGCTTTGCTGTTTGTTCATCTGCTTAGGCCCAGGCATACCGTTCTGCCTTAGCGGCAGGCCTATGCCGGGGCCCGCGTACGCCTTTGCGTGTGCTTGTGATATCTGGTTCTGATTACCCCGACTACTACGTCCGCCGGAAACCGGCGTACTCTGCTGTTTAATCTGTTTGGGGTGGCCTTCAGGCCGCCCTTTACTTATCGGCCCGCTGTTTCCGCTGGCTGTCCTTGGATGCGGAGCATTGGTTTTATGCGTATTAAGCTTATGCGCGTTCTTGGGCGTACCCGACGCTTGAGAAACGCCGGAAGACTTTGAGCGGACGGGTTTATCCGTATCCGTGCGTATGGGCTTAACCGGCGGATGAAATGGAACCGCGGGCGTACCCGCCGGATGGGATTTTTTTGCCAGTGGCCGGGCGCGGTTGCCGCCTCCCGGTTTGTTGTTAAACGTATTCATATTCATACCCTCCTATACATCACAATATGTACAGGAGCGCCGGATGTGCGGGGCGAGAACACAAAAGAGACTAAAAGAGCAAAAAACGAGCCTATCAGCTTTTAATACGCCAAGCCATACTAAGCTTGGCCAGGTTCAAATCAATTGACTGGGAAAGGCTGCTTACTCGGCTGCTAAGGAGTTCACATAGCTACATGTAAATCTATGGATTATCGGCAGCTCTCAAGCACCATATAAACGAAAAACAAATGAAAGGATGAACGCCCCATATGTCCAAACGGCTATAAGCGGGAAACTACGTAATGCTAGCAACGCCATTTAAACGCAGATATTACCTATATGCAATGCAAAAGCTGGCTAAGTTCTATCATCCAGTATTTAAATCTGCTTGAAAGACGATCGCCGCATACCACACCTCCTAAAACATAATTGGAATCAATATGCCATACTCTTTATAAGCCCTGTTTTCGCCATGGATGCTCAGTGGGTCAGACTAAGGCGTACATTACGAGCAATGACTAAACATATTTATAATGGGCAACTCAACATGTCGGTGAAAATTACGATTCAGGATAATACGATCAAATTATGCAAAAGTACCGAAAGCAACCTCGCTTTGGCATGGAATAAATGTTTTTCCTTTTGTATTTATCATATTTAAGGTGTTTAAAACGATGTGAAGCGCCTCCTTTATAGGTATGTGGTTATGGCGCAATGATTCGTCAGACATAAAGCGTTTTAATTCTATCGGGCTAATGCCTTATTGCCAAAAATACTACGTTAATAAGGAATGCGCATAGCCGTAGTATATATGATATTTATTGTGTTGCCTGTTCGTCGCCTAATCTAGCACTATAGCTCACGTCACGCAGATATCGGCAACTTTGCCTTATTAGCCCAGCGCTTCTATAACGAAACATACGGATGAGTATCTCAGCCCTGTTCAAACCCGATCAGTTCAAGAAACTCCCCGCGCATCCGGCGGTAAGCTTCAAATTCCTCCTGCGAAACGGCGACGCAATCGTGCTCAAGCGTATCCGCATACCGCAGGGTATTTCGACGGTCATCCTCCAGAATAAGGGGTTTTTCTTGAAGCGAAACGGGGAAAGGGCCGTAATAGGGGTCGGTAAGAAGATACATCCGCTTATCCTCCTCGCTGTAGCGGTATTCTTCGGGCCGCTCAAAGAACCTGAGGGGCAAAATATAGCTGTTACCCGCGGCCATCAGATTGGACAGGCCATAAAAGTTAAAATCATACCCGACTTCGTTCGTCCCGCTTACGGTAATAGGCTCAAATATAAGAAGCGTATCGCCCCGTTTGACCGAATCCCCTTTATACACCTGTTCTACCGTCACTTCGGAAAGGATATCGTCGTTCGTAAACGTGCGGACGCCCGTCGCCCGAACGGATACGACGGCCTCAGAAGCATCCAATAGCTCTTGCGCGCTTTGGGAAGTCGCCTCGTAAAGGCGAATAGTACTCATACCAAACTCATAGCTTAGGATACTGCCGTTGCTAAAATCAAAAACCGGGATATTCGCGCGGAAAAAAGCGGCGAACGCGAACCCGCCCACAACAAGCGCGGCAAGAGCCGCAATATACCATCTGCGTTCTCTCATCCCAGCGCACCTTCTTCCGCCTCGGCGCACTGCCCGTCGCGCATCAAAAACACCCGGTCGCACAGCAAACGTATATCCTCCTTTTGATGCGTTGCTATCAGGCAGGCTGCGCCCCGGGCCTTCTCCTCCAGCATCAGCTCCCGAAACGCCAGTACGCTCTCCTCGTCCATGCCGTTGGTAGGCTCGTCCAGTATCAGGATTTTTGGGCGCTCCATAATGGCCTGCGCGAGCGCGAGCTTCTGCTTCATACCCATCGAATATGCGCCGTACCTGCGCTTATCGTCTGGATCAAGCCCCACCCTTTTCATGGCCCCCCGCTGCGCCTCCTTATCCGCGACGCCCCGGATATCCGCCAGCAGGCTCAGGTTTTCCATGCCTGTGAGGTGGTTCCACAGGCCGATATTCTCGATAATCAGGCCCATGCTCTCCGGAAAGGATTTATCCTTGGTAATGGTTTTGCCAAGCACCGTCACGCTTCCGCTATCCGGCACGATAAGCCCGGCCACAGCCCGGAACAGCATGGTTTTCCCGGATGCGTTGCGCCCGTAAAATCCATGTATAAGCCCCTCCTCAAGGGTTAAGTTAATATCCTTTAGCACCTGCCTGCGCTTAAGCGTTTTGTTTACATGCTCCATTACAACCGCAGCCATATCCAACCTCCCTATAGCGTATAATCGCCGTTATCGGCCAGGCGAACGCCCACGGCCGCGACAACGGATATAAACAATATCTGATAAACAGCCGTGAATGGGATTGTGAACCCATCCAAGGCGTATTCAAAGAATTCGGGTGCGGCAAAGGCCAGCGCCGGTATATCGTGAAGAGAGCCCAACGCCTGCGCGGAAGGGTAGAGCTTTATAAGCCATCCGCCGCACGCCCCGCCTAATATAATAAACAGCGGCTGAGCCAGCATATACGCCAGCAGCGTTATTAAAAACGCAGCGTTTTGCTTCATTCTCAGGCAAAGCGCGTTCGCCAGCGTCACAAACCCGGCCCCGCTCAGCCCCGCCGTAAGCAGCAGCGCCCCGCACGCCGCGAGCAGCGTTTTTACCCCGGCGGCGCTTACGCCGAAAAGCAGCGGAACCGCCGCGGCAGCCAGAACCGCGGCCGCGTAAAAGAGCAGCGCGCAAAGGAACCCCGCCAAAAGCTTATGCGCCATCCAGCGTTTGCGGCTGAAAGAGCGTGTGAAAATCAGCGCGGCGGCCCTGTCTAAGTCCCTGCCGACAATGCCGGAAAAGAACATCAGCTGCCCCAGTATGGGCAGAGCAAAGAGGATAAGGCCGATTATCGAGATTTCCTCGCCCGCCAGTCCGCCCAAAGCGATAAGCACAACCTGCTCCACATTCTCCGCGCCCGCGTTGAGCGCGAAAAGCGCGGCCACAGCCCCAAACGGCGCCCCCCATAGGCAAAGCCGATAATACGGCGCGTCCATCTTCATAAATGAAAGCGTTCGGCGGCCGCCCCTTTTGCCTGGGGCGGAGGCGGGCTGCGGGAACAGCGCCCCGCCTAACGCCAAGAGTATCAGCGCCCTCAACGCCATTTCTCCTACGGCGGGCAGCGCCTCCTTCGCGCCGCTTACCAAAAACACCCTAAACAGCGGGTAATAAAACAGATTCAACTGGAACTGAAAAAAACCGCTTGCGGACAGCCAGTCCAGCGTCAATATACAAAGCGCGGCGACCGGAGCCGCCAGACTGAGCCCCCATTTCATCCGCGCGGCGGTAACGGCGAGGCCGAGCTGAAAAAAACCCAAAAGCAGGTTCAGGCTTACGATAAGCGCGTGAGAAAACGAATATTCCCCGCCGGACAGCGCGCACGCCAGAAACAGGAGCGCCGCCAGCGGAAGGAAGAACAGCGTGGTATCCACGCATAGGAATCGAACGCGCGCCCAGTAAGCGTGGGCCGGGCCGCCATACCGTACATAGCTGTAAACATTGCGCACATAGGTATCATGGCGCGTCGTGAAGAACAGGAAAACCGGGAACAGTATGAACTGAAACCCCTGAAGATGGCCCAACCCCTCCCATAGCGAACCCGTATCCGCCGCGTACAGCACGGAGATAAGCGCGTAAACGCCGTATACGGCGGCCAGCCACGCCGCTTCAGATAGCCGGTACCGCGCCCTTAAGCCGCTCAGCCGCCTCATAGCAGAAAATCCCTGCCCTTTTTCACCTTATAAAGCACGGCCCCAAGGCCGATGGCCAAAAGCGCGCCCACAAACGCAAGGTACGGATAAATGCTGCGCGTGCTAGGCATAGTGACAGTTTGCAGGTAATCGTATACGACAAGCCAATCATACCCGGAGGAATTGAGCAGCAGGCAGGCCGCAAAGGTCGCCACGGTGGGCCCAGCCAACGCGATAAAGGCGTTTTTACGGTAAAAGAGCGTCACGGCATAGGCGCAAAGCCCCAGCGCCATGCCTAAAAGCCCCGCCAGCCCCGTATGGGCGAGCGCGTCGAGCATGGGGCTGTTGAAATACAGGCCCGGGAAAAGCGCGTAAGCCGAATCGTAGGCGAAACTGACCGTATAATAAACGCTTCCATCAGGCAAAAGGGCATGACGGGGAAGCGCGGCAAGGCATAACGCCTGATTGAATAAAAAGGGCAGCATGGCGATTACGGCCGAAAACAGCATCACCGCAGCGGCCTTGCTCCAGTAATACCGGGCGACGCCCGCCTTAGCTACGAGCAGGGCGGCGGAGCGGTTTTTACATTCCCGCAGATACGTATCGGCGCAAGGCAGCGCCGCCGCGAGCGGTACGTAAAGCAAAATCGCAAACTTACCAAAACCGGAGCCGCCTCTGTTCATGGCCGCCTCAGCCGGCGAAAGAATGGTGCGCGCGTCCTCAATCCACGGTTTATTGAACAGCACCTCCGCCAACGCTGCTACGGCGATGGCCGCGCCCGCAATCAGCACAAGCCATGTAATCCGCCTCGACGTCAGCTTTTTAAGTTCATATTGAAACAGTTTAAGCACAGCGCAACCTCCAGCAACCGACAAGTACGTTGGGCAGCGTTTTATCTGAAATCGATTTCACCAACAACCCTTTCCCCTCCAAATATAGAAACAGCTTGGCTGCGCAGCCGTACAGGTGTACCGTCTCTCGGAATCGCCTCTTGATATAACATAAGGATTGATTTGTTTGAGTAAGCCGTGTAATTACTAGTCATAGGCAGCCAGGTCTTTGAAATATAAGCATCTATCCAGCAGATAAACTTCACATCGCAGTTGCCCGGGGAATTTATCGCATGGGACGTATCTGATTTTTTAGTGCTTTGAACCAGCGTAATATGCGCGCCAAATCCCGGCAGCCTTTTATCATAATTTACATAGTCGTCTTTCGCCGCCGAAGCTCCGGCAATCAATACGCAAAACGCCCCCAGCGCAACCGCTAAATATAAAAACCTTTTCATAGCGAAACCTCCTTATTTTTTGATGTGCGTTCATTCCTCATAGCTGTTACTCATACTTGCTCAGACAATATATCTTTGTCATATTTATATTATACAGTGCCGGTATATCCTTGTCAACCAAATTTTACTAAACGCTTTTTCTGGCGCGTGTCACCAGGGGTTCGGTATTTTTTAACTCTCATTCTATAGCACATTTATAGCCCATCAAGCCGCCGTGGCGGCCGCGGCTTTGCATGATGATGCAATTGCTATTTACGGCTCCCTCTGATATAATCAGAGAATCATATTAATTGTTAGACGGCCGCTGAATATGCGGTGCGATGGAGGGAACATGCGCGTAGACGTAATATACACTTTTGGCCGCTTGCTGGATAACCAGATAAGCAACCACACTGTTATTGTGGTAGACGCGCTGCGCGCGACAAGCTGCATCGTCTGGGCCGTAAAAAACGGGGCGGCCAAAGTAATACCGACGCAGGATCCGGGAGACGCGGTGGCTGTGGCGGGAAGACTCGGCATACAGGACTGCGTGCTGGCGGGCGAACGCGGCGGGCTCCCCATACCCGGTTTTAACATTGGCAACTCCCCTCATGAATTCGGCCCTGAAACGGTGCGGAACAAAACCGTTATCATCAGCACCACCAACGGCACGGCGGCCCTTTACGGCGCGCGCAACGCGAAAAAGGCGCTGGTGGGCGCGATGATCAACCGTACCGCCGCAGGCGTGCGCGCCGCGGAGGAGGGTAATGATATCATCGTGCTTTGCGCGGGTACCGCCGGGCAGGTTTCCGCGGAAGATATCGTTGCCGCCGGCGCGATTGCCGAAGCTGTATGTGCGCATTCCCAAGCAGAGCTGACCGACGCGGCGATAATCAGCATGGCGACGTTTCAGAATTACCTGGACGGCCGGCTGGACATGGCGCTTACCGGCCATTACCGGGCGCTCACGGCGCTGGGTTTTGAAAAAGACGTTGAGTTCTGTCTGACGCAGGATTTGACCGATGTGGTACCTTGCTATGATAACGGGGTTATACGATAAGGGAACGCTAAATGCGCGTTAGGCGCTGCGCGTCAAGCCGCCTGACTCTTACATTACGTCCGCCTGGTCTTGCGGCAATCATATCATAACCAAAAGAACATACCCGGGCCGTACTATCCATGATGGTGCGCATCAACGTCTTTTTCATCGCGCGCCACAATACTGATGGGTTTTTCATAGCGGCATGCTTTTCAAATATGGATATCGGTATTCTTCTGCCGGCGAACCCAAACCGGTTCAGGTCCGCGACTTCAAGTTTATACGCGGCCGAACGGAGAATGAGCGCCGTGTGATGAAAGTAAAGCAGGATTTTAAGTTCTGCGCGGCAGGTTGAAAAAAGCGGCTGCGCCGCTATTTTGAGTTTACGTGGGGCGCTTGCGCCGTTGCGCGTATCGCCGCGCTATTTAAAAAAAGCCTTACGGCAGAACGCTTACCGTTTTCGGGGCATATGTAGCCGCGCCTGTATATGAAAGTATTCTTGCTAGTACTCATAAATGAATCGAATTTTGCAAGGGTTGGCAGAAGTATATCTCCCCTGGACGATATTTAAACCCAAAGGCTAATAAACTATAGTTAAAAAGATTCGCTTCCGCGTTTTTATAGCTATGACCAAGCGGCATCCTTCTCAACCCAAAGATAGGGTCAACCGGCGATATTACAGACAAAGTAGTGTAAATTTGTTCCAATATAAAACGGACAGTGAATTACTCATTACCATCCGGCAGGTAAAAAACATAATAAAAATAAACTAATTGTTTATTTATGCAGCCTTATTCTGATACGCGCCCGCGCTGCCCATCCAAACCATCAACACGCAGCCCGCCTGGCTGTCAATGGCGATAACCGCCGTATCCGAACGCACAGCCTTTACAAGCGCCCCGGAAATGATCCACGCGCCGGCCTCTTCGTTATATTTTACGAATACGGTATTATCGATCCACTTTTGCCCGGCTACGTCGCTGACCACCTTAGCCGCGGCCGTCTTCGCCTCGCCTTCATCCGCAATCCGCCCGAATTCCCCCGTATACTTGAGCACGCTCTCACCCTCAAGCTGCTGCCTGCTCATCTTCAAGAAATCCTTCGGCTCAACACAATTAAGCCCCGGGCTGCCTTTAGGATCCGTATTTTTAAATGGCTTTTCGCCTTCCTCTATACCTATGCCGCCGGGGGTCGCTTCCGGCGCGTTGGTGTTGACAGCGCGCGGGTCGGTTGTTTTGCCGTCATAACCATATGCGGATGGATTTGCCGAACTATCGGGCGGGGATTGGCGTAAAAACAGCGTTCCCGCTCCGACAAGTATAACCAGCACGGCCGCCGCGCTCAACATGCGCACCGCCGCGTCCTGCCTGCGCCGCCTAACGTCCCGCCGCTTTTGAAGCACGGCGCGCTTGATAAGGGCGTACGGTACGGCTGCGTCCGCCTCATCCGCAATGGAGCTGAGCAGATTATCCAGTTCATCATATGTCTGTTTTATCATCGTAGCCACGACCTTTCAATATACGGGCAAGCTGGTTTTTCGCTCTAAGCATCCGGGACTTTACCGTGCCAACGCTCACGTTCATTGCCGACGCTATTTCCTCGTAACTTAATTGGGAAAAGTAATGAAGCAGCACGGTTTGCCGGTATATATCCGGCATCTCGTCAATGGCCTGCCTGAGCGCTTCCTTCCGTTCCGTATCGTCATAAGCGGATTCCGGCTGGTCGCTCCGGCTGCATAGCGCCGTGTCGGACGGCGCGTCCGTAAGAACCTCACGCTTATTCCTGCGCAAAACATCTACCGCAGCGTTAACGCTGACGCGGTATAGCCAGTTTTTAATCTGGCCGTCGTTCATGGAGGAGAGCTGTTTCATATGCCGGTAAGCCTTCAAAAACACCTCCTGCGATAAATCCATCGCGGCGGCAGGGTTCTTTATTACGCTGTATGCGGCCCAGTAAACCATACGGCTGTAACCCGCATAGATTGAATCGAAGTCCCGGCCGGTCATAGAAAGCCCTCCGTAGCTTCATAATAATATACGGCTAAAAAGGGAAAAAGGTTGCAAAGACGGCTTATATCATACCCGTGTTCCCATAAATCGCCGTTCCTAAATGAAGCGGCCTTCGGCGCCCCATCACAAAAAACACTTCATTATATAGAGAAATTATATCATACGCGCTGCGTTAGAGGCAAACTCGTTGACGCTCATTGAAAAAAACAGTATGATGAAGTGTATGTGGAAAGGAGTATACTATGCCTAGCCGTATTGGATTTGACAATAAGCGTTATGTAAAGATGCAGTCCGAGCATATCCGCCAGCGCATTGAGCGCTTTGGCGGCAAATTGTATCTGGAGTTCGGCGGCAAGCTGTTCGACGATTATCACGCTTCCCGGGTGCTACCCGGTTTTTTGCCGGACAGCAAGGTCAAAATGCTGCTTCAGCTTAGGGATCAAGTAGAAATCATCATTGCGATTAACGCGTCGGATATTGAAAAAAGTAAGATGCGTGGCGATCACGGCATAACCTATGATCAGGATGTGCTGCGTTTAATCGACGCATTTCGTTCAATCGGCCTGATGGTCGGCAGCGTGGTTATCACCATGTACCGTGCCCAAGCCGCCGCCGACGCGTTTAGGGACAGGCTTACGCGGCTGGGCATGCCCGTGTATTTGCATTACCCCATACCCGGCTATCCATCCAACATACCGCTCATCGTCAGCGACGAGGGGTATGGCAGGAATGAATATATCCCCACAACCCGGCAGCTCTCGGTTGTAACCGCCCCGGGGCCGGGCAGCGGGAAAATGGCCGTTTGCCTGTCTCAGCTTTATCATGAGTATAAAAGAGGCGTTCGGGCGGGTTACGCGAAGTTTGAGACGTTCCCCATCTGGAACCTACCGCTTTCGCACCCGGTAAACATCGCATACGAGAGCGCGACGGCGGATCTCAACGATGTGAATATGATAGATCCTTTTCATCTGGACGCTTACGGCGTAACCGCCGTTAACTATAACCGCGACGTAGAGATATTCCCTGTTCTAAACGCGATATTTGAAAAAATTGCGGGCGAATCGCCATACCGCTCACCCACGGATATGGGGGTAAATATGGTCGGCAACTGCCTTATCGACGACGAAGCGTGCGAACAGGCGTCCCGCCAGGAGATACTGCGGCGCTATTATCATGCGCTGTGCTGCCAGCGCCGGGGGTTGGCCTCGGAGGACGAGGTTTATAAGCTGGAGTGGCTCATGGCGCGATGCGGCGTAAGCGACGATAACCGGCCCGTCATCGCGGCCGCGCGGCATGTCGCTCAAAGCACGGGAGAACCCGCCGCCGCGCTGGAGCTTCCCGACGGGCGGATAGTAACCGGCAAAACATCCGGCCTGCTGGGGGCGTCCGCGGCCATGCTGTTGAACGCGCTTAAAGCGCTTGGCGGCATTCATCAGGATATCCATCTGATTTCCCCCATTGTTATCGAGCCGATTCAAAGGCTCAAAACACAGCATCTTGGTAACAAAAACCCGCGCCTTCATACGGACGAGATACTCATCGCCCTCTCAATATGCGCCGCCACAAATCCCACGGCAGAGCTGGCCATGCGGCAGCTGAACCGTTTGCGGGACGCGGAGGCGCATTCCACCGTTATGCTCTCAGCCGTGGACAGCGGCATGATGGGCAGGCTCGGGATCCGGCTTACCTGCTGCCCCAATCACCAGGCGGGAAAGCTGTTCTGCAAATAAATCCTATCAATAATCTACGGAGGCGGCACATATGGTAATCGTAGGCATATGCGGCGCGAGCGGAAGCGGGAAAAGTACGCTGGCGCAGGAGATTAAAGATTCCCTTACATGCAGCGCCGTCATAATCGGGCAGGATTGTTATTATAAAAATCAGGCGTTCCTGCCCTTTGAGGAGCGCAAGCGTATTAATTACGACAAGCCGGATATATTTGATTACAGTGAGCTGCTTTCAGATATCGCGCTGCTCGCTTCGGGGGAGCCGGTTACGCAAAAGGGCTATGATTACGCGCAGCATATACGCGCGGATTCGGATACGCTCATTTATCCGCCGGACGTGCTGATTCTTGAGGGAATCCATATCTTCCACGACGACCGCCTGAAAAAGGCCATGAGCCTTAAGGTGTATATGCATGTGGATGTGGACGTTTGCCTTCTAAGGCGCATACAGCGCGATATAACGCAAAGGGGCCGCAGCATAAACAGCATCGCGGACCAGTATATGGCCACGGTAAAGCCCATGTATGAGGAATACGTGAGCAAATATATACGGGACGCGGACTTCGCAGTTATGCGCGGAGGGCGTAACCGCATGGCAATCGACGCTATCAGCGCTTACATCTCCGCAAAGCTACTTGCGGAAAAGTTCGTCATGGAGGATGGGCTTGAGTAAATTTAAGAACCTCTGGCAGTACGCGCGCAAATACGTGCTCGCCATCATCATTGCCATCGTTTTATACGAGGCGTTGGAGAATATCGATAACGTTCTAGCGGCGTTTAAAAAGGTAATGGGGATTTTTTCACCCCTGATTACCGGGCTGTGCATTGCTTTTGTTGTGAACATGCCGATGTCCTTTATTGAAAGGCACGCGCCAAAACGCCTTAGGGTTAAAGCATGGTCCAAGCGCCTTAGGGTCGCTTCAATGGCGGCGGCTTACCTTTTAGTTGCGGCGCTGCTGTTCCTGTTCGTTCTGATGGTTATCCCCAGCATGACGGAAAGCTTAAAAAGCCTCATCGAGAACCTGGATACTTATGTAGAACAGGCCAGCGGATGGTTTGACGGGATTTGGCGGAATCTTCAAGTAAACGACGCCGTCACCGAGCGCCTTCAACAGCTTGGCAAGTTGATTTTTGAATGGATGGATACCGTCCTTACAGGCGTGGTGAGCGGCGCGCTCAACTTCACTATCGGCCTGGTAACGGGCGTATTCAATACGCTTATAGCCGTGATGCTGAGCATATTCGCGCTCTATAATAAAGAAAAGCTGCTGCGGCAAACCCGCAAGATGCTTTATGCCGTGCTAAAGCCCGAGCGCGCGAAGCGTTATGAAAAAATCGCCGCACGATCAAACCTTGTATTCCACAAATACATCCTTGGGCAGTTTTTGGATTGCTTTATACTGGGGGTGCTGTGCTTTATCGGGATGAGCTTATTCTCCATGCCGTACGCGGTGCTTATAAGCGTTATCATCGGCGTAACGCAGCTGGTACCCATAGTAGGCCCCTGGATAGGGACCGTGCCTTCCGCTTTTATCATTCTTATGGTCAATCCGGTACAGGCAATTTGGTTCGTGGTGTTCATCCTCATACTTCAGCAGCTTGAGGGGAACCTGATTTACCCCAGGGTGGTTGGCAACGCAGTGGGCCTTTCCGGTTTATGGGTGCTGATAGCCATCATCGTGGGCGGAGGCTTTTTCGGGCTGGTCGGTATCCTGTTCTCCGTGCCTATTATGGCCGTTTTATACACCGTCGTTTCCGATTGGGTAAATACCCGGCTCAGGAATAAAGAGATTAAGGCCTTGAGCGAATGAACGGCGCATCGCTGCCCTTTGCCGATATTCCGCCCGCCGCCGGCTCCAAACGTGACAACAATGTATTTAACCAGTTTCAGCCCTTATAGCGGCCGGACGGTACAGCTAACGTAACGCGCTTGTAAGGAGTAATTATATGGTAATGACCGAGTTGCCCGCTGTGATAGTAACGCCCAGATTGCTCCTGCGCCAATTCAATTCGGAGGATGCGCCGGGCGTTTTGGCATTCGCGGGCGATCCGGAGGCAATAAGGCACTTAATATGGCGGGGCGTTACGAATTTGGATGAAGCGCGCAACGTTATAGATTTCTATTACCGCCCGAAGGGGGTATATGCGCTTGTATTAAGAGAAACCGGCATGTGTATCGGCAGCTTTGCGCTGAATCTGGATGCAGAGAATGAGAAAGCCACGTTTGGCTATGTGCTTAACCGTGATTATTGGAATAAGGGGTATATGACCGAGGCGCTTAGGGCGGTTATTAGCATGTGCTTTGAGCAGCTTGCGATAAACCGGGTTGAGTCTTCACATTTTATCGGGAATGAGGCCTCCGGAAGGGTAATGGAGAAGTGCGGTATGCGTAAGGAAGGGCTGTGTTTGCAGGAGTTCAAGGTGAAGGGCGCATTTCGGGACGCGGTGCATTACGGAATTACGCGCGGCCAATATCTTAGGCTGTTAAGCGGTGAAACCGCTAATGATGGGTAAAGGCGCGCTGCACCGCCAATCGTCAGGCCAGGTTCTATTTCCTACCCTCAAGCAGGCTTTGGCCGCAACGATAGGAATTGGCCGCGCGTAGTCAGGTTAATTGCTCTAAAGTTCTTTACTTGTTAATAGCGGGAACCGGGAAATATGGACTGCTTCGACACGGAAGAACAGTTAGGTTCAAACCCATAAACGATGAAAAATGATATGAGGAGGTGTCATATGAAATACAAATGCCCAATATGTGAGGCCGAGCTGAAAGAATGCGAATCCTGCGGTTCAGGAATCGGCGCCTTCGCGACCAAGAAAAACGCGCTGAATATGAGTATTTTGGGCCGGAACATCACGATTGGCAATACCAATCATGCCGAACTGGAGTCGGCGCACGTTTGCGAAAACTGCGGGCGTTATTTTGAGTTTTTCAAGATAAAGTAGCTTAATTTATGTGCTAAAACCAGGTTGTTTTATCCCCATGCCCGCGCGTTGCGTTACGGTATAATCATGGGTTATTATACCGTGCCGGGCGGCGAAACGAATAAATGCGGCGGTCTTATGAGCGTGTGCTGCCGATGAATTTCTATATCGATAGCACATGCCCCGCGAGAGCGTATAAAACTCATGTAGGGTGTATGCGTATTATCCTTGACATAATGTATCTGTTCGCGTATGTTTATCATTAAAAACAGGAGTAAACAAACATGTTTCGTACGAAGAACGGAAAACTCTCAGCGATTAAGCTCATATCATTCATATTCATCGTCATAATCGCCTTGAGCGTTGTATTTGGGAGCTTTACAGTAATACCCGCAGGCCACACCGGCGTTGTGGTTACGCTAGGCAAGGTCAGCGATACCGTGCTTCAGGAGGGCATGCATTTTAAAATACCGTTTGTACAGCAAATTGTCCAAATCGATAATAGGGTTGTGAAGCTTGAGGTATCCACGGAGGCGTTCAGCCGGGATTTGCAGACTGTTTCCACCGTGCTTGCGGTCAACTACCGCATCAGCACAAGCCAGAGCTATTCCATCTACAAAAACGTTGGCCCGGGCTTTGAGGATGTGCTCGTACGCCCCGCCGTGAACGAGGTGCTAAAAGCCGTAGTCGCCCAGTATACCGCCAGCGAACTTGTTTCCACAAGAAGCGAGGTCAGTATTAAGCTGGATGAGGATCTCAACGGCAAGCTAAACCCGAACGGTATATTTGTAGAGGATATTAACATTATTGATTGGGATTTCTCCGAGGAATATATCGCTGCAATCGAGCAGAAGCAGGTTGCGGAGCAGAACCTGATAAAAACGCGTACGGAGCAGGAGCAGCAGGTAGTAATCGCTGAAGCGGGAGCGAAACAAAAGGTTATCGCGGCCGAGGCGGAGGCGGAGAGCGCGCTGATAGCGGCGGAAGCGGAAGCGCAGCGTATAACGCTGGAGGCGCAGGCGCAGGCGGATGCGAACAGGCTGCTCTCCGAATCGCTTACCGCGCTATTGATTGAATATCAGTCGATTCAGCGTTGGGATGGAAAGCTTCCGTTGATTACGGGCGGCGCGACCCCGTTTGTGGATTTGAACAATCTACCAGAGTAGTATACTGTATGAGAACATTGTTTCTGGAATAGTTTAATTCATACACAAGCTGATATGAATATAAGGCCGCAGTCCCTTGAGAATCGGACTGCGGCCGTTTTTGTTTTCAGAGTATTTAACGCGGGTTTTAGTTCGAGTATCCGCCTGAAGAAGGTGAAGTTTAATTTGTGGAATGATTGGGTCCCTTTTGCTCACTGTGATTATAACAACCCATGCAAGCTCGGGCAAATCCGCATCCCTCCCGCATTATATGAGTCTTACAAATTCTGGTGAAACTCATCATTTTTTCTTTACCGGGATCCAGATCTCACTGTGATAGCTTTCATCTTCAGTCCCTTTAGCAAAATCGCTGGGGTTTGAATACATTTCAATATTATAGCCGCCCGCTATCTCATAATCCCTGCAATTGGGCAGCCATTCGGAAAAGATTTTTTTATTCACATCCTGCATCGCGCCGGGCAATGCGCCTTTGCAGAGGAATACGGCCCAGGTATGCTTGGGAATGGTAACCGCCTTAAACCCTTCCGGCACGTCGTTCCATGGTATATAGTTGTCCGCTATCAGGTACTCAAAGTCCTTGGAATTATCATCCCCCTCAATACAAATGCCGTATGTTCCGCATACGGTTTTAGACTTTTCCGTTTGGTAATGCTCGCGCCAAAACTTTGGAATATCCGAGAACGCGCTGTCCATATTAAACCTTTTGGCAACGCCCACTACGGTAAACGCCTCTTTTTCAACAATTTTGTAATTCATAATCGATCCGCCTTTCAAAGTAAAATGGATTTGAATCGGCGCAAACGATTTTATCATCGCGCCGTTTTTTCTTACGGACGCGGGGGTTACGCCATGAAAGCGGGTAAACGCTTTTGTAAAGCTGTCGGGAGATTCATACCGGTATCTTACGGCGATATCAATAATTCTGGCATCGGTCGATACCAACTCGCTCCCGGCAAGCGTCAGCCTGCGGCGGCGTATGTACTCGCCCACAGTGAACCCACAGAGCATACTGAACGCCTTTTGAAAGTAAAAGCTTGACACTAAAGCTTGGCTTGCCGCTTCATCAGCACCGATATCATTCGTTAGATTATCTTCGATATAGCGTATAGCTTTGCTCATCCCATCTACCCAATTCATTCCGTACCTCCTGCCGTATTAATAGCATATCAAATTCTAGTCGGCCGTACCCGATTAACTTTGCTTAATTTTGTCTGAGAGAAAATATTCCATCAATATACCTATTCTAGCACATATACTTCGCTGTCATGCGACTTTCTCCAATTAAACGTCATTGCTGTTTTGGATGTTACCTATTTATCTGTTAATTTCATGCATACATCGACCCAAATATCGTTCGCAGCCCGTAAACGGGTATGCTTACCTATCCAATGAATAACACAGCGGCATAGCCGTTGGCTATGCCGCTGTCATATAAAGCCTTTCCTTCCTTAATAAAGAGGCCGTTATATCAACCAAAACTAAACCAGCTCGATAAGGGCCATCTCGGACGCGTCGCCCCGGCGCGGCCCCATCTTTACGATGCGCGTATAGCCGCCGACCCGCCCTTCACATTTGGGCGCTATTTCACGGAACAGCTTTTCCACAACAGGATGATTGTTCGCGCGGGTGCGTTCATGGTATTCCTTCTTGCTTTCCTTATGCTTTTTGGGCTCAGGAACATCGTATAGATACGACATTATCTGCCTTCTCGCATGAAGCTTGGAAGGCGCGTCGTTAATGAATTCAGCCTCAACGACCTGATTCTTGTCATTCTTGGTCTTTTTGGTTACGGTTACGGTGTTGTTATATTCAGCAACGGCAAGGGTAATCAGTTTTTCAGCTATCGGGCGCACTTCCTTGGCGCGCGCTTCCGTCGTGACAATCCTGCCGTTCCAGATAAGCGCGGTGGTCAGGTTACGCAGTATCGCCCTGCGCTGATCGCCGGCCCTGCCCAGTTTACGGTTTGGCATCTGCTTTTCCTCCTCCTGTTAGTCTTCGCTGTCTCGCAAGTTAAGGCCCAGCGCGGCCAGTTTCTGCTGCACTTCCTCAAGGGATTTGCGGCCAAGGTTACGAACCTTCATCATCTCTTCCTCATTTTTTTGCACAAGCTCATCAACCGTGTTGATGCCCGCGCGCTTGAGGCAATTGTAGGATCGAACGGAGAGATCGAGCTCTTCAATGGTCATCTCCAGGATCTTCTCCTTTTTATCCTCTTCCTTCTCCACCATAATCTCTACGCCCTGAACGTGCTCAGTCAAGTTGATGAACAGCGATAGGTGCTCCGTAAGGATTTTGGAAGCAAGGCTTACCGCCTCGTCGGGTTTAATGCTTCCGGTGGTCCAAACCTCCAAGGTTAGCATGTCATAGTCGGTTATCTGTCCAACACGTGTATTATCTACGTGGAAATTAACCTTAGTGATCGGGGTAAAGATGGAATCGACCGCTATCTGACCGATGGGCATGCCTGGCTTTTTGTTCCTTTCAGCGGAAACATAGCCTCGGCCATGATCCAGCATTATTTCCATATAAAGCTTAGCGTTCTCACCAAGCGTTGCGATATGTAAATCTGGATTTACAATTTCTACGTCCGCATCGGCAATGATGTCCCGGGCCGTAACCTCGCAGGGGCCTTTAGCGTCAACCGTAATTTTTTTCGCGCCGTCGCTGTGAAGCCTGCAGCAAAGCTCTTTAAGGTTCAGGATGATTTCGGTCACATCCTCCTTAACGCCCTCGATAGTGGAAAACTCGTGCAGTACGCCGTCAATTTTAATGGAGGTTACCGCAACGCCCGGCAGCGATGAGAGCAGCACCCGCCTGAGCGAATTTCCCAGCGTGGTGCCAAATCCGCGCTCCAGCGGTTCAACCACAAACTTTCCGTAGTTGTCCGTTGTTTCCACACGTTCGATTCTGGGTCTTTCAATCTCTATCATTTACGTTCCCCTCTCTTGATTTATCGAAGGTCGATCAGGGCCTAAGAAGCGATTACCTTGAGTAGTACTCGACGATAAGATGCTCCTCGATGGTAAGGTCAATATCGTCGCGCTGCGGCATGGCAGCGATTTTACCCGTAAGGTTTTCGGTATCAAGCTCCAGCCACTTGGGAACGGGCTTGTTTACACCCTGCTCGCGCAGTTCTTTGAAGTTGGGCATATCCCGGCTCGTATCGCGTATGCTTACGACCTGACCCGGCTTAACAAGGTAGGATGCGATATCCACCTTTTGGCCGTCGACCCGTATATGTCCGTGGTTTACAATCTGCCGCGCCATGGGGCGGCTCAGGCCGAAGCCCAAGCGGTATACGACGTTATCAAGCCTGCGCTCCAAAAGGCAGAGCATGTTCTCGCCGGTGACTCCACGCATATTCGCGGCCATTGTATAGTATTTCCTGAATTGGGATTCTGATACTCCGTAAGCCCTGCGGCATTTCTGCTTTTCTCGTAGCTGCATGCCGTAATCGGACTGCTTCCTGGCGCGCGCCTGGCCATGCTGCCCCGGGGGGGTATGGCGCTTGGTTACGGCGCACTTGGCGGTATAGCAGCGATCCCCCTTAAGGAACAGCTTAACGCCCTCCCTACGGCACTGCCTGCAAACGGAATCTGTATATCTAGCCATAATCGTTTGCCTCCTTACACTCTTCTGCGTTTAGGCGGACGGCATCCATTATGCGGGATGGGCGTCACGTCCTTTATCATGTTAACCTCAAGCCCGGCGGCCTGAAGCGCGCGGATAGCGGCCTCGCGGCCGGAGCCCGGCCCTTTGACGTAAACCTCAACGGTACGCAGCCCATGCTCCATAGCGGATTTCGCCGCGGTTTCGGCAGCCATCTGGGCCGCGAAAGGCGTGCTTTTCCTGGAGCCGCGGAACCCAAGCCCTCCGGCGGACGCCCAGGACAGCGCGTTGCCCTGCAGATCCGTAATAGTCACCATGGTATTGTTGAAGGATGAGCGGATGTGCGCCGCGCCGCGTTCAATATTTTTTTTCTCACGGCGTTTACGAACGGTTTTCTTTGTAGTTCTAGCCTTTGCCATTTGTGCTTATCCTCCTTACTTCTTTCTTCCGCCGACGGAACGCTTGGGGCCTTTGCGCGTGCGCGCGTTCTGCTTAGTGCTCTGTCCGCGTACGGGCAGGCCCTTGCGGTGGCGAACGCCCCTGTAACTGCCTATTTCAATAAGCCGCTTGATGTTCATGGAAACTTCGCGCCTGAGATCGCCTTCCACCTTAACGTTGCGGTCTATGTACTCTCTCAGTTTGTTGACGTCTGCTTCCGAAAGATCCCGAACCCGGATATCCGGATTTACTCCGGTAGCGGTCAGGATGTTCGTCGCGGTCTTACGGCCGATACCGTAGATATATGTAAGACCGATTTCGACCCGTTTATCCCTGGGCAGGTCCACGCCAGAAATACGTGCCATATAATTTCTGCACCTCCGTAAATAATGGTAAAATGTATTATTGATCCCGCCGGTTCCGCGCTTTTATGGCGGCAGCCGCTCCGGCAGGGTGCTTCCGTTTCCCCTTTTGGCGCGGGGCTTAGCCCTGCTTCTGCTTATGCTTGGGGTTTTCGCAAATAATCATGATCCGGCCCTTGCGCTTAATGATCTTGCATTTCTCGCAAATTGGCTTCACTGAAGGCCTGATTTTCATCGCAATTTCCTCCTGTTGTTGTCAGTTCTTGCCGCGCCATGTAATGCGGCCGCGTGTTAAGTCATAGGGGGACAGCTCCACTGTCACCTTATCTCCCGGCAGAATACGGATAAAATTCATCCGCAGCTTGCCGGAAATATGTGCAAGTATCTTATGCCCGTTCTCCAACTGCACTTCAAACATGGCATTTGGAAACGAATCGGATACAATGCCTTCCACCTCAATTACATCCTGTTTAGACAAGCTATCCCTCCTTAGTTTCAGGTTCCTGATCATATCCCAGCTTCCTCAGGCTTTTTCGGATATCCGCATCCAGCACCCGTTCGCCTCTCAGAAGCGCTTCCTTAATCCGCTCGTCAAACGCGTTCTCAATGCGGATATGCTTACGCTTTTTTTTCTTAGGCCGTTCAATCTTTCTCAGTTTCCCATCGGCGACTGCCAGATGTTCGGCGTCGATTGCCGCAACGGCCATAAAGCTCCGCCCCGCGTCTCTTCCCGCGAGTGAAACAACCACGCGGCCAATGATTTCATCGCCCTGCATTCAGGCGCCTCCTCACAGCATAGTAAGAATCACCGGTTCCGTATCCGTTACCGCGATCGTATTTTCATAGTGCGCGCTGGGCTTGTTGTCCCTTGTTTCAACAGTCCAGCCGTCCTTTAAGAGCACGCACGCCGCCGTACCGAGATTGATCATGGGCTCTATGGCCAAAGTCATCCCGGGCGCCAGCCTCGGGCCGCGGCCTCTTCTGCGGTCAACGAAGTTCGGCACTTCCGGATCCTCATGAAGGTTCAGGCCAATGCCATGCCCTACCAGCTCGCGTACTACGCCGTACCCGTGCTTAAGGGCGTGCGACTCAATCGCCGAAGAAATATCAGATAAGTGATACCCCGGCCGGGCGAATTTGATACCTTCGAAAAAGCACTCTCTCGTTACGTCAACCAGCCGGCGGGTTTCCTCGCTTACGCGGCCGATAAGGAACGTTCGCGCGGCATCGCCGTGCCAGCCGTTAAGCTGCGCTCCGACGTCTACGCTGAGTATGTCTCCGTCGCGCAGCAGATAACTGCCGGGTATGCCGTGAACAATCTGCTGGTTAACGGATGTGCAGATGCTTTTGGGGAAGCCCCGGTAGTTCAAAAAAGAAGGTTCCGCGCCATGGCTCCGAATAAGCTTTGCTGCGGCTGAGTCCAGCTCGTCCGTAGTAATTCCCGCCTTCGCCATGCTCTCTATAAGCTGAAGCGTTTTAGCCACAACGGCTCCCGCATCGCGCATCTTTTCAATCTGATCCGCTGTTTTAATGGTTATCATAAGCTTTTCTCCAGAAGCGAAGCTATTTTAGCTGTCACCTCGCCGGCTGACCGGCTGCCATCTACCTTCTTTAGCAGACCCATCCGCTCATAAAAAGCGATCAGGGGAGCGGTACGCCGTTCATAGATGGCTATGCGTTTATGCACAGTCTCCGGTTTATCATCGTCACGAATATACAGTTGAGAACCGCATACGTCGCAAACCGGCTTAGGATGGCTGCTTACGTGGTAGGCCGTATCGCAATGAGGGCATACGCGGCGCCCGCTTATCCGTTCGACAAGCACGTTCGCGGGAACCTCAAGATCAATTACCATATCGACGTCGGCAAATCGCATAAGCGCTTCCGCCTGGGGTATTGTTCGCGGAAAACCGTCAAGCAAATACCCCGCGGCGCAATCCCGCGCTTGAATGCGCGATTTTACCATCTCAATAATAACATCATCAGGCACAAGCTCGCCCCTGTCAATACGTGATTTAGCGGCAAGCCCCAAATGCGTTCCAAGCCAAATCTCATGGCGCAGCATGTCGCCGGTTGAAATATGATTCAGCCCATACCTCTCGCATATCGCCGCCGCCTGGGTGCCTTTACCGGCGCCCGGCGGCCCCACTAAAATCAGAATCATTCAAACCATCCTAAGGCTATCCCAGGAACCCCTTATAGTGTCTCATCAACATCATGGATTCAAGCTGGGACGCGGTTTCTAGCGCAACGCTTACCATAATCAGTACGCTTGTAGGCCCAAACATAGAAGTTAAACCAAACGCGCCCAGTAAAACGGTAGGTATAATCGCGACGCACATTAAGAACAGCGCGCCAAAAAGCGTAAGGCGCTTGCTTATTCTGCCGAGATACTCACCCGTTGGCTTGCCGGGACGTATGCCCGGAATAAATCCGCCGTTCTGCTGCAGGTTTTTGCTTATCTCAACAGGGTTGAAGGAGATCAGCGTGTAGAAATAAGCAAATCCCAGTATAAGAAGCGCGTAAAGCAGATAATACACAATCTGGCCGCCCGTCGTATTCGTTATGAAGGTATTGTACGCCTCATACGATTTACTCCAGAATACCTGAATGATCATCGCCGGGAAATTAATGATGGTCATGGCGAAAATCAGCGGCATAACGCCGTTAGCGTTGACCTTCATCGGAATATGCGTTGATTGGCCTCCGTAAAGCTTGCGCCCTACTACGCGCTTCGCGTATTGTACGGGTACCCTGCGCACGGCCCTGTCAACAAACACAACGCCGGCGATAAGGAACAGCACCAGCACGGCAAGCACCGGAAGAATCCACCACTTGTAAGCGGCTGTTACGAAAACGCCCTCGAAGAAGCTGATAACCACCTTCGGCACTGTCGCGACGATGGACGCGAAGATGATAAAGGATACGCCGTTGCCAACGCCCTTCTCCGTTATTCGCTCGCCCATCCACATAAGGAACGCCGTGCCCGCCGTGCAAACGATACCAATGGTCAGATACGTGAAGATACTGGTGTCCACAACCGCGCCGGTACCCAGGCTCAGCACGATGCCAACGCTCTGTACAGCCGCGAGGCCGATACCGACAAAGCGAGTGATGCGCTCGATTTTCTGCCTACCGTCCTCTTCCTTTGACAGCCTCTCCAGCGAAGGGATGGCAATCGTGAGGAGCTGCATGATAATCGAACCCGTAATGTAAGGGGAGATGCCCATCGCAAAAATGGTAAACTGACCGAACGCGCCGCCGGATAACATATTCAAAAACGTCAATATGTCATACTGCGAGGCTTGCTGCGCGATGAACTCAGCGTTAACCCCCGGTACGGGAATAAAGGAGCCAAGGCGGTAAACCAGCACCAGAAGCATGGTATAGAGTATCTTGGTGCGGATGTCCTTAAGCTTCCATGCGTTTATCAGAGTCTTAAACATCAAACCACCTCAGCAGTTCCGCCCGCGGCCTCAATGGCTTTTTGAGCTGTCTCGGAGAATTTCGCAGCCTTAACGTCCAAACGCTTGGTCAGCTCGCCGCGGCCCAAAACCTTGAGGCCGTCCTTTTCAATTTTTCTGATAACGCCCGTTTGCTTGAGCGATTCAGCAGTGATTACCGCGCCATCTTCAAACCGGTTCAGATCCGAGATGTTTATGACGGTATAAACCTTCGCAAAAATATTGGTGAAACCACGTTTAGGCAGGCGGCGGGCCAAAGGCATCTGACCGCCTTCAAAACCGTTTTTCTTGCTGCCGCTACGGGCTTTCTGGCCCTTATGGCCCTTGCCGGACGTTTTCCCGAGGCCAGAACCTGTTCCGCGACCGACGCGTTTTCTGGCAAAGGTTGAACCTTCGGCGGGCCTTAACTCATGTAGCTTCATTGTGCACCTCCCGCTTATACTTCTTCCACCTTAATCAGGTGCTTAACTTTAAAAATCATGCCTCGAATACATTCGTTATCGGGCTTGACCACCGTGCTGTTAATCTTTCTCAGGCCGAGCGCCTGTATGGTCGCCAGCTGGTCCTTGAGGGCGCCAATGGTGCTCTTGACGAGCGTAATTTTCAGGTTTGCCATATTCGCTTCCTCCGTTAATCCAGAATTTCCGCCACGGTTTTCCCCCGCAGGCGGGCAACCTCTTCGGCGGTCCTGAGCTGCTTAAGTCCCTCTATGGTAGCCTTAACGCAGTTGGCGGGGTTGTTGGAGCCGTAGCTCTTGGTTCGGATATCCTTTACGCCCACCAGCTCAAGAACCGCGCGGGCGGGGCCGCCGGCGATTACGCCCGTGCCCTCCTCAGCGGGAAGCAGCCGAACATGCCCCCTGCCGTATTTCCCTTCAATGGGATGCGGGATGGTCGTACCCTTAAGCGAAACCTCGACTAGGTTGCGTTTGGCGTCCTCAATCCCCTTGCGCACGGCCTCCGGTATTTCAACGGCCTTGCCCATTCCAACGCCTACGTGCCCGTTTTCGTCGCCCACGACCATTAGCGCGCTGAACCGGAAGTTGCGCCCGCCCTTTACGACCTTGGCAACGCGGTTGATGGAAACAAGCCTTTCTTTCAAATCCAATGTGGTCGGATCAATACGCTTCTGCATCTTCTACCTCCTTAGAAATCCAGTCCGGCCTTACGGGCTCCGGCGGCTAATTCAGCGACGCGGCCCGTATACAGATAACCGCCCCTGTCGAAAACGACCTTGGTTATCCCCTTGTCCACAGCGCGTCGGCCGATGGTTTCTCCAACCAGCAGAGCGGCCTGCTTCTTGTTTTTGCCTTCAAGTTTGCCCTTGACCTCCGCATCTAGCGTAGACGCGGCAACAAGGGTTTTTCCGGCTGTATCATTAATAATCTGCGCGTAGATATGGTTCAGGCTGCGGTATACGTTAAGCCTTGGCCTGGACGCGTTGCCGATAATGTGCCTGCGGGCACGGTTATGGCGGGCTTTACGCACAGCGTTTTTATCTAGTTTGGCAATCATACTGTCTCTCCTCTCTACGCATTACTTACCGGTCTTGCCTTCCTTGCGGCGAACGACCTCATAATCATACTTGATGCCCTTGCCCTTATAAGGCTCGGGAGGTCTTACCACGCGGATATTAGCGGCTATTTGCCCGACAAGCTGCTTGCTGATGCCTTTGACGGTGATCTTGTTCGGGGTAGGCACGTCAAAAGTAATGCCGTCCGGCTCCACAAACTCCACAGGGTGCGAATACCCTACGTTAAGCACCAGCTTATTTCCCTGTTTTTGAGCCCTGTAACCAACTCCGACAATATCCAGCTTTTTTTCAAACCCGTTGGTTACGCCGGTTACCATGTTGTTGATAAGCGAACGGGAAAGCCCATGCAGCGCGCGGTGCTCCTTCGCGTCGCTCGGGCGTTTGACGGTGAAAACCCCATTTTCCTGTTCAAGGATCATCTCCGAGGAGATCTTTTCACTTAACCGGCCCTTAGGGCCGGTCACAGTCACGGTGTTGCCGTCGCCAACCGTGATTGTCACTCCGCCGGGAATGTTGATCGGAAGTTTTCCGATTCGTGACATGTTTCACACCTCCATATACTTTTATCAATAAGCTTGGGATAGCCCCAAGTCTTTACCAGATATAGGCCAATACCTCTCCGCCAATGGCCTGCTTGCGCGCCTCGCGGTCCGTCATAACACCGCGTGAGGTGGAAAGTATGGCGATGCCCAGGCCGCTCAGCACCTTGGGTATATTGTCCTTGCGGGCATAAACGCGCAAACCCGGTTTGGAAATGCGCTTGAGTCCGGTGATGACCCGCTGGCGGTTCGCTCCATACTTGAGGGTAATATGTATGGTGGAGATAATGCCCTCCTGCTTTATTTCAAAGCCCTTGATGTAGCCTTCGCTAAGCAAAATGCCGGCTATGGCCTTTTTCATGTTGGACGCGGGCACGTCCACGCTGTCGTGCTTGGCAACGAGCGCGTTGCGTATGCGTGTGAGCATATCGGCGATGGGATCAGTTACGTGCATTTGTATTCCCTCCTTACCAGCTTGCTTTGCGTACGCCGGGTATCTCGCCCTTGTACGCCAACTCGCGGAAGCAGATACGGCAGATGCCGTACTTCCTCAGCACGGAGTGCGGGCGGCCGCAGATGCGGCAGCGGGTATACGCTCGGGTGCTGAACTTGGGCTCGCGCGACTGCTTTATTTTCATGCTTGTTTTTGCCACTTGCTTATCCTCCTAATCAGTCCTGTACAAAGGGCATGCCCAACAGCCTGAGCAGTTCCTTCGCTTCTTCGTCCGTTTTGGCAGTTGTGACGAACACGATGTCCATGCCGCGAACCTTATCGACGTCATCATAATTGATTTCAGGGAATATAAGCTGCTCCTTGAGACCCATGGCGTAATTGCCCCGGCCGTCGAAGCTCTTGTCCGACAATCCCCTGAAGTCACGCACGCGGGGGATAACGATGTTCATAAGCTTATCGGCGAAATAATACATCCTGTCGCCGCGAAGCGTTACCTTTGCGCCGATGTTCATGCCCTGGCGGACTTTGAAGTTAGCGACTGATTTTTTAGCCTTGGTAACAACCGGCCTCTGGCCGGCGATGAGGGAAAGCTCCTCTACCGCGGAGTCGATACCCTTTGGGTTGTCTTTCTCGGAACCAAGGCCCATGTTAAGAACGATTTTTACCAGCCTGGGCGTTTCCATCACGTTCTTATATTGGAACTTTTCCTGAAGTTGCTTGGCAACTTCTTCTTTGTACTTAATCTTCAGGCGCGCGGGCTCGGTAAATGCCTTGGCTTCCTGAGTTACCTTCTTCTTCTTGGCCGGGGCCTCGGAAGCTGCGTTTTTCTTAGCCACTTTCACTTACCTCCTCGCTCAATCGATGTTTTTGCCGCACTTTTTGCATGCGCGGACTTTCTTGGGCTTTGCGCCCTCTCCCTTACCCGCGGTAAAAGCGTGGCCGATGCGGGTAGGCTTCTTGCAATGCGGGCAAACGAGCATGACGTTGGAAATGTGAAGCTTGCCCTCCTGCTTGATGCGGCCGCCCTGCTCACCCTGTTTACGGGGCTTTTTATGCCTTGTAACCATATTGACGTTTTGAACGACCACCCGCTTCTCCTCAGGATAGGCTACAAGAACCTTGCCCTGCTCGCCCTCGTTGGTTCCGGAGATTACCAAAACGGTATCGTCCTTTTTAATGTTCATCTTGTTCATAGCGTATGTCCTCCTTAGAGCACTTCAGGCGCGAGCGATACAATTTTCATATAATCCTTCTCGCGCAGCTCCCTGGCGACGGGCCCAAAGATACGGGTGCCGCGGGGCTGCTTCTGGTCGTTGATGATAACCGCCGCGTTATCGTCAAAACGGATATGGCTGCCGTCCGGCCTGTGGGTCCCGGAAACGGTGCGTACAACGACCGCTTTTACAACATCCTTTTTCTTAACGGCGCCGCCGGGCGAAGCCGACTTAACGGAAGCAACGATTACATCGCCTATGTTTGCGCTTCTGCGGAACGAACCGCCCAGTACGCGAATGCACATAATCTCCTTCGCGCCGCTGTTGTCCGCAACCTTTAATCTGGTCTGTGGCTGAATCATGCTCGGGTCCTCCTTTCAGGCTTACTTGGCCTTTTCAATTATCTCAACCATACGCCAGCGCTTATCCTTTGAAAGCGGGCGGGTTTCCATTATTTTTATGGTATCTCCAATGCCGCATGCGTTTTCTTCGTCATGGGCCTTAAACTTGCGCGTCCGGTTGACCATCTTGCCGTAGAGGGGATGGCGAACCTTGGTTTTAATGGCGACAACGACGGTTTTATCCATCTTATCGCTCACGACTACGCCAATACGTGTTTTACGATAACCTCTGGTCTGCTGCATATGCTCCTCCTTCATTATTCGGCAAGGGCCGCTCTCTCACGCTCGGCGATGAGCGTCTTTACACGGGCGATGTCCTTCTTCGTCTCACTAATCCGCTGGGAATTACTGAGCTGTCCGGTGGCCAACTGAAAGCGGAGATTAAACAGCTCTTCCTTAAGCTCCTTTTCGCGCTTAAAAAGCTCTTCCATGGAAAGTTTTCTAAATTCATTAGCCTTCATCGCTCTCACCACCTACTGATTCAATTTCTCTCTTGGCGACCTTGCATTTAAGCGGAAGCTTATGCATTGCAAGGCGCAGCGCTTCCTTGGCCGTAGCCTCTTCCACGCCAGCTATCTCGAACATAACGCGGCCCGGCTTTACGACGGCTACCCAGTATTCCGGCGAGCCCTTACCGCTGCCCATTCGGGTCTCGGCCGGCTTCTCGGTAACGGGCTTATCCGGGAAGATCTTGATCCAAACGCGCCCTCCGCGTTTGATGTAACGCGTCATTGCGATACGAGCGGCTTCGATCTGGTTGCTGGTAACCCATGCCGGCTCCATGGCCACAAGGCCGTATTCGCCGTAATTGATTTTATTTCCGCGCTGGGCCGTGCCCTTCATACGGCCGCGGTGAACTCTTCTGCGTTTAACTCTCTTTGGCATCAACATAGCACTTGCCTCCTTACGCCTTTCTGGCCCTCGTGAGCACTTCGCCCTTGTAGATCCACACCTTTACGCCGATACGGCCGTAGGTGGTATGCGCCTCCGTGAAACCGTACTCGATATCCGCGCGCATGGTCTGAAGGGGGATGGAACCGTCGTGATATCCTTCACTGCGGGCGATTTCCGCACCGCCGAGGCGGCCGGAGCATTTTATTTTTACGCCCTTGGCTCCGGCTTTCATAGCGCGGCCCATCGCCTGCTTCATGGCCCGGCGGAAGGATATGCGCTTTTCAAGCTGTGCGGCGATGCTTTCAGCCACGAGCTGCGCGTTTGAATCCGGGCTGCGTACCTCTAATATATTCACGTTAACGGGTTTCCCTACGAGGCGGCTCACGTCCGCCTTGATGGCGTCCACTCCCACGCCGCCTTTTCCGATAAGCATGCCCGGCCGGGCGGTATGGATGCTGACCGTAACTTTATTGGCGGCCCGCTCAATATCTATTTTGGAAACGCTTGCGCCGTAATGCACCCTTTTGAGGTGATCCCTTATCTTCTTATCCTCGATCAGGTAATCGGCGAATTCCTTCTTGGAGGCATACCAACGGGTATTCCAGTCTCTGATGACGCCAACGCGGAAGCCGTTCGGATTAACTTTTTGTCCCATATCTTCTCCTCCTTACTTTGCCTGATCCAGGATTATTGTAATGTGGCTGGTGCGCTTGCGTATATGCGTCGCCCTGCCCTGCGCGCGGGGACGGTATCGTTTAAGCGTTGGGCCCTGGTTTGCGTAAACCTCGGCGACGTACAGGCCGTCGGCGGGGAGATTAGCGTTGTTCTCCGCATTGGCGACGGCGGATTTTAAGAGCTTGAGCACCGGCTCGCTGGCGGCTTTGGGCGTGAACCGCAAAATCGCCTCAGCCTCCGCCACGCTCTTTCCGCGTATGAGATCGATAACGATCTTAACCTTGCGGGAGCTAATCCTGATGTACCGCGCTATCGCGTGCGGCCGTTTATCCGCGTTTTCGCGGCGCGCCGCGGTTTTTTCCTTCATTCTTGTTGCCATAGTTCGCTCCTCCTTCTCTTATCTTCCGCCGGAGGACTTTTCAGAGCCCTTGTGGCCGCGGAAAGTGCGGGTGGGCGCAAACTCGCCCAGCTTATGGCCGACCATCTCCTCGGTGATATAAACCGGAACATGCTTTCTTCCGTCGTGTACGGCGATGGTGTGCCCGACCATATCGGGGAAGATGGTGGACGCGCGGGACCATGTTTTAATAACGGTCTTTTTGCCGCTGGTATTCATATTCATGATGCGCTCAAGCAAGCGCTCACTGACAAAAGGGCCTTTTTTGATTGACCTGCTCATGGTTTACTCCTTTCCCAATCACTTACCGCCCCTGCGGCGTACGATGAATTTATCGTTAACATTCTTGGTTTTGCGCGTTTTATATCCCAGCGCGGGTTTGCCCCAGGGGGTAACCGGTCCCGGGCGGCCGATGGGGCTCTTGCCCTCGCCGCCGCCGTGCGGGTGGTCGCACGGGTTCATTACGGAACCGCGAACGGTGGGCCTAAATCCCTTATGGCGCGTGCGCCCGGCTTTGCCCAGCTTGATGTTCTCGTGATCGATGTTCCCCACCTGGCCGATGGTGGCCTTGGCGTTCATGGGAATCAGCCTCACTTCACCGCTCGGGAGCCTTACCTGCGCATACTTGCCCTCTTTTGCCATAAGCTGAGCGGCGTTGCCCGCGCTTCTAACAAGCTGCGCGCCCTTGCCGGGTTTAAGCTCGATGCAATGTATCATGGTTCCAACCGGTATGCTCCTTATCTCAAGCGCGTTACCTACTTTAATATCGGCGCCTGTTCCCGAGAGGATGGTATCCCCAACGTTGACGCCGAGCGGGGCGATGATGTAGCGCTTTTCGCCGTCGGCATAATGCAGAAGGGCGATGTTGGCCGAGCGGTTGGGATCGTATTCAATAGTGGCGACCTTTGCGGGCACACCGTCCTTATTGCGCTTAAAGTCAATAATACGGTATTTGCGCCTCGCTCCGCCTCCGCGGTGACGCACCGTTATACGGCCGGAATTGTTCCGACCGCCGGACGAGCGCAGATCCTCAAGCAAAGAACGTTCCGGCTCCGTGCAGGTGATCTCCTCAAAGGTAGAGACAGTCATAAAACGCTGACCCGGCGTAGTAGGCTTGATCTTTCTTGTAGCCATTGTATACCTCCTTACTGCACCATGCTGTCAAAGAATTCAATGCCCTTGGAATCCTTTTTCAGCTTGACATAGGCCTTTTTAACGGATGGGCGGCGGCCTTGCGTACGACCCTGCCGCTTCATCTTGCCCAGCGTATTGAGCGTATTCACCTTGTCGACCTTGACGCCGAAAATCTCCTCAACCGCCTGCCTTATCTGTATTTTGTTCGCCCTTTTGTCAACCACGAAAGTATAGGTTCTTTCGGCCAGATGATCATAGCTTTTTTCAGTAAGCACGGGCTTAATAATAATATCGTGCGCGTTCATCAGCAGTACACCTCCTCGACCTTGGCGAGCGCATCCCTGGTCAGGATGAGCGTATCGTACTTTAAAATCTCATAAGCGTTGAGCGTGCCTACCAGCGTAGTTTTAACATTGGGTATATTGTGGGCGGCCCGCTCCACGGTTTCATTCTTCCCGGGAAGGACGATGAGCGCTTTTTTCACGTTGACGGCGTTGAGCGCCTTAATCATTTCCTTGGTTTTTGGGGCCGCGATATTCAATTCGTCAAATATAATGATTTCATTCGCGTTAACCTTACCCGACAAAGCGCTCTTCATGGCGATGCGCTTTACCTTTTTGTTCACGCTTTGGCGGTAATCCCTGGGCTTGGGCGCAAACACCACGCCGCCGTGCGTCCACTGCGGGGCGCGGATGGAACCCTGGCGCGCGCGGCCTGTACCCTTCTGTTTCCAGGGCTTGATGCCGCCGCCGCGAACCTCTGAGCGTGTCAGCGCGCTCTGCGTTCCCTGGCGCTGGTTTGCCAGATAAGCCTTCACAACCGAATGCAAGACCGCGCTGTTGACCTCCTGGCCAAACACGCCCTCGCTCAGTTCGATTTCGCCGATGCTTTCCCCGGCGATATTGTATAATGCAACCTTAGGCATTTTGCTTCCTCCTCTCCGATTCGGCTTACTTTACGGTGTTCCTGACCATGACAAGGCCGCCCTTGGCTCCGGGAACGGCGCCCTTGACAAGGAGCAGATTGCGGTCGGCGTCTACCCGAACCACCTCAAGGTTCTGTATCGTTACGCGCTCCGAACCCATATGGCCGGGCAGATGCTTGGTCTTAAACACCTCGCCCGGGTACGTGCACGCGCCCATTGAACCGGCGACCCTGTAAGAGTGCGAACCGTGCGTTTTCCTTCCCCGCGCCTGGTTCCAGCGCTTAATAGTGCCCTGGAAACCCTTGCCCTTGCTCACGCCGGTTACGTCCACGCGATCCCCGGGAACAAACGCATCCGCCTTTATCGCCTGGCCTACCTCGTAAGAGGAGGCGTTATCCAGCTTAAACTCCCTAAGGTACCGGTGCGCGCCCAGGCCCGCTTTCTTTAAATGGCCAAGTTCAGGCTTGTTTAACAGCCTTTCCCGTATTTCAGAGAAAGCCACCTGAACGGCGTCATAGCCGTCGTGCTCAACGGTCTTTTTCTGAACAACGGGGCAGGGCCCGGCCAAAACCACAGTAACCGGAATCATGGTTCCGTCTTCTCTGAACATCTGGGTCATTCCGACCTTTTTGCCCAAAATCGCTTTTTTCATATTAAATCCACCTCCGTTATCACAGCTTGATCTCAATGTCCACTCCGGCGGGGAGATCGAGCTTCATCAGCGCGTCCACGGTCTTCGCCGAGGGCTGAAGGATATCGATCAGGCGTTTGTGGGTCCGCATTTCGAACTGTTCTCTGGAATCCTTGTACTTATGGGGCGAACGGAGTATGGTGACAATCTCCTTCTCCGTCGGCAGGGGGATGGGGCCTGATACGCGGGCTCCCGTCCTTTTGGCCGTTTCAACAATCTTTTCAGAACTCTGGTCGATAAGAATGTGTTCATAGGCCTTGAGCTTAATTCGGATCTTCTGGTTTGCCATGTTATTTCGTCCTCCTTTTTGTATCGGGCTGTACACTTGGCCGTGTGTTTCCTTATTTAAAGAAACGGCCGGGCGCGTGCCCGTTGCCCTGTCGTGGGCCGTCCGCTGGAATTACCCGGATGGCAGAGCCGGCAACCTCCCGCGGAACGCCGCGCGGCAACATGCTATTGCATGAATGTCCCATTTGCGCAGCATGGATTATAATACAGTAAAAAAAGCTGCATTGCAAGGCTTTTTTTATAAAAAATATAATAAAGTGGATTAAATTTATCTTCAATCAACGCGCCCGTGCGTTTCCAACGTGTTTTTCAGGGTTTGAGGCGTTTTTTTCAGCGCAGTTCCATTCCTGGGCGCTCCTGTGAAATATAAAGTATACGAGCTGAGCGTTTAGGCGCGGCGCGCCCGCCTCTAAACGCTGATTTCATTTATGCGATGCGGATCTGCGTAGCGAAACGACGGCGCGTTGAACACCCCGTTTTCACATATCACCATATCCATGATTAAATCGTGCGGCTCCACAGGTATATCGTCCCTTATCATCTTCCCGCGGCACAGCATCGCCTTGATGCAATTTGTTTTGATTAAATATCTATCGTAAAACCCGCCCCCAAAGCCTATCCTTTCACCCTTGATCCCGCCAGCAAGGCAGGGGATGAGCGCCAAATCGATTTCCTCAGCGCGCAGTTCCGAATTCCCGGCGGGAGGCTCCAATATGCCGTAGGCGCCCGGCCTGAGCTCCCCGGCCGAACGGATTATTTTAGCCTGCATTTCACCCTTCCCGACACAGAGCGGAACGGCCACGGTTTTGCCTTCACATAGCGCGCTTTCAATTATGGGCATGGTATTGATTTCACGCGCCGTACCAACATAACAAAAGATACAGCGCGCGCGCCGGTAAGCAGGAAGATTAAAAACAGCCTCGCGTATCGCGGCGTCGGCCCAACGGCAATAATCCGCGTCCATCGCAGCGGCGATGCGAAGCGCTTCCCGGCGCACGGCTTTTTTCAGCATACAAATCTCTTCCATTATAATATCCTGCTTCCGCTATAATATCCTGCTTCCGCACTTCCCAACTTACCGCTCACTCATGATACCATTTAGGCGCTCGGCGGCCAGCGTAACGTTGTGAGCAAGCACCGAGGTTGTAACCGCCCCTACGCCGCCGGGGACCGGGGTAATCGCGCCGGCAACGGCGACCGCGCTTTCAAAATCCACGTCGCCGCTCAAGCTTCCGTCCGCGGCCACGTTGATGCCCACATCGATAACCGTCTGGCCCGGGCGAAGGTGCTCGGCGCTGACGACGCCGGCTTTTCCCGCCGCGGCTATGAGGATATCCGCCCCGCGGCACACGGCGGCGAGATCCCGAGTTTTGGTATGGCATACGGTAACGGTCGCGTTGCGCTTTAACAGCATCATGGCGACCGGTTTCCCGATAACGGCGCTTCGGCCGATCACAACCGCTGACTTCCCGGCCGGATCAACCCCGTAATAATCCAGCAACTCCATACAAGCCTGGGCCGTACAGGGGGCAAACCCGCGTTCAACGCCGAGGAAAACGCCGGCCATCGAACCATGCGTCATTCCATCGACGTCCTTATCCGGGGAGAGCGCGCTCATCACCGCGTTCTCGTCAAAACCGCGGGGCAGCGGGCGGAAAAGCAGCGCGCCGTGTATGGAGGCGTCCTGATTCACTCGGTTGATCTGAGCCATCAGCTTCTCCTGCGAATCATCCTCCCTGAGCGTTACCGCCTCAGCTTCCACTCCGGTTTTCGCTAAGCGCCTCATCGCATTGCGCTCATAAGCCGCGTCGTCCGGCCTATCTCCAACGCGGATTATTAAAAGTTTCGGGGTTATTCCCCGTGCCCTTAGCGCATCCGCGCGCGCGGATGCGCGTTTGCTTACAACCGCCGCGACCGGCGCGCCCCTTAAAATATCAGCCATTTTTCATCTCCACAGCACTGTTATAATCATTCGGCGCCAAAATACCGCCTGATATCCCCGGACATATAAAGCGACCCGAGCGCGCACACGACCCCGTCCGGCCCCGCCTTGCGCACAGCGAGTTTAACGCCTTCCTCCGCCGAATCCGCGGCGACGGCGGGCGCTCCCGCCGCTTGTATCAGCCCTGCAAGCTCTTTTGCCGGCATTGCCCGGTAAAAATCAGGACGAACCGCAATGAATTCCGAAGCCAGCGGCAAAATCGGCGGCAACATCCCTTTTATATCCTTATCCGCCATCACCCCGATAACGAAAGTCACGGGCTTTCCTGGGAAATAGCGCCGCAAGCTCTCCGCCGTTGCGTTAACGCCATGCGGGTTATGTCCGCCGTCCACAATCACAATCGGGCGGCGCCCGACCACCTCGAACCGCGCCGGCCAGAACGCGCGGGCAAGGCCGCGCTTAATCGCGCCCTCATCAATGTTCCAACCCTTTTCGACCAGCACCTCGGCCGTTTTTATGGCTACTGCCGCGTTTTTTAGCTGATAAGCGCCAATAAGAGGTATGCGCAGCCCAATATGGCTTCCATAGTCAAAAGTCTGCCCATCCAAATCGTACCTCGTCAGCCTAAGCGCGCTAAAATCCGGCTTGTGCAGCCTGCCCCCGTGCGTTTGCGCCGCGCTCTCGAAAACGGCTTCCGCATCGGTGTTCTCGCCGTATATCACCACATCCCCGCCCCGCTTGATAATACCGGCTTTAGCCTTTGCTATCTCATTCATGCTGCCGCCCAGCTGCTTGGTATGGTCAAAGCCCATCGCCGTAATCACGGCGGCCTCCGGCGTTGATATAATATTCGTGGAATCCCGCTCCCCGCCGAGGCCAACCTCCAGTACTACGATATCGCACGCCTTAAGCTTATAGTACATAAAAGCGACGGCCGTTATCATTTCAAACTCCGTGGGCGGGTCTTCCATCCCCTCGGCTATTGGCCGGAGCATGGTGGTTATACGAGCCAGCTCCTCGTCCGCAATCGGCTCGTTATTCAACTGTATCCGCTCGTTAAACCGGTTGACGAACGGGGATATGAATAGGCCCGTCCGGTATCCCGCCTCGCACAATACGCTTGAGAGCATGGCGCAGGTTGAGCCCTTTCCGTTCGTTCCGGCGACATGCACAAACTTCAGTCCATCCTGAGGCTCGCCCGCCAGCCTGAGCAGCTCGCGGATACGCTCCAGGCCCGGCCTGCTGCCGCTCCAGGAAACCTTGTGGATATATTGAAGCGTTTCTTCGTAATTCATATCACGCACCTAGCCCGCCAGATATTTGGGCTTTATTCCAACACGTCTAAAAACAATAAACAGAACCGTAGCGTCCACCGCGGCCATGCCAAGCGCCATTGGAGCGCGTATTATGAAAAGCTCCCAGAAAGCGCCGCCCCCGTTGATGACGGTGATGCAGAACGTCGTCCAGAACATGTTAGAAACGATATAACACACAAGCGTCATAATACCTACGCGGGGCCAGCTGATTTTTTGGAGCAGCATTTTTTTAAAGAACCAGGGCATAACGCCCATAAGAATCGGCGAAATAGTGAAGATGGGCATGTAAGCGCCTTGTATAGGGAAAAGCACCGTACCGAGAAAATCCGACGCGAACCCGATAACGGCCCCGGCAAGGGGGCCGAACCAAACGCCGGACAGCAATATGGGGATATTGCCTAACGTAAAGCGCAGGCTTGTGCCGATTGGAAGGACAAGCAAGCGGGTGAAGACAATGCTCAGGGCGACGAACACGCCCATGAGCGCTAAAGAAGCGATATTCCGTTTATTCATTTTTCCTCCTCCTCTCCCGTATACCACACTAAAGAGGAGGTTCCAAGACTCTCTTCAATGGGGTAGCGGATGCAGCGCCTTACCGCAACCCGCATCCTGTGCGGGTTTTCGTGCAAGGGCAACTTCCCATCCCCTGCCACTTAACGCGCGGCGCCTACTCTACCATGATGTTTTTCGTCCGTTTTTGCCGTACGGCGTTCCCATTATACGACGCTTTCCCCCCGCCGCACAAGCCGCTCAAGTATCGATTCAGAATATATTTTTATCCTGTCACCGACGCCCGGCAGCGCCATCGCCGCGCCGGGGTCGTTGGCCGTTTCCAGCATGCAGAACCGCGGCGGGAGGATAAACGTTTTGTTCAGGCACAGGCTGCCCAGTATCTGCCCGGCTACAATATCCCCGCCGCTGTACCCGGATACCACGACGCCGTAAAGGTAAGTATCAAAGAACGTATGCTGGATAAGCAGCGACGTAAGCCTGTTGATGCACGCGGATATGTTCGCGCCCACTGCGTCGTTGTAATTGGGGCACAGTAGCATTAAGGCGTCGCATTCAAGCAGCGCGGGGTACACCTCCTGAACCACGACGCCGCCGTAGAAACAGTTCCCCTGTTCGGAAAAATGCGTGCAGGTTTTAAACGAGCAGCCCCGGCAATCGTAAACCGTACCGTTCTGAAGCGATATTTCCGTTATATCGCATTTCTTCTCCAATATGGAGCAGACCGCCGCGCCAAGCTGGAGCGTGTTGGATGTGGCGCGATTTGACGCGTGCAGGGTCAGCACCTTCGGGCGCGCATGAAGGATGGGTTGAAACCCGCTTACGCGCTCGGCCATCTCCCGCGCCGCGCGCCGGTAAGCACCCATTAAATCCGTTCCAAAGTTTGACGCTAGGGTTTTGAAGTTATAAAGCGAACCCGTACCCTCTACCAGCGGCTTGCCAGGGAAAAGGCACCCCGCCATGTTCGCGGCCAGAACCAGCTCCCGCGCGAGCGACTTGGTGTACAGCTCGCTCTCGCCGTCTACAATCACGCCGCCCACGCATCCTTCCAATGCGCCGGGATGACTGCGCAGCCACATAAGCGTTTTATAATATTCCGGCTCAACGCCCCATTTCCCGCATGATAGCGCGAACAGCAGGCGTTTATCCTTAAGGCAGGCGAGCTCCCCGCGCCCCGCCGAAACCATTTCACAGCGTTCTCCGGCAAGGGCGTATTTAAGTACGCCCTCAAGCCGCTTATGCGTACCCATTGAAATCACCGTGAAACCGTTCATAATATGCTGCTCTCCTCAATGAGCCGCGCGTACGCGCAGCCGATTCTTTCTTGGAGCGCCGGGTTTAGGGGGAGCGCCTCCACTTCCAGCCCCATAGCCGATTCGCGGTTGCGGCAGCCCATATACGCGCCGCCAAGCGGAACCGCGCTGTCCTGCCACCTTCCGCTTAACAGCCTTAAAATCCCTATGCACGCCGAGGAAACGCCCGGCGCGAGATACGGCTTAAACCCCGTTTCCCGAACGCGCAAGTTCGCCTCAACCGTGTATTTCGTCAACAAGTCCGACCGCGCTCCGTCATAGCCGTCCCCGGTATCGTTGGCGATTACAAGCCCGCCGCCATGCGGACCGTACGCCCGGCCGCGCGCGGCAAAGTCCGGGCATAACCCGCTCTTATCCCCCCAATATGCCGCCCGCGCGCTCATCACGCCGAGGCCGAACCCCCGAATCTGCTCAGGGCGTAGGCCGAGATAATCCATATTCCCGTTCTCATCGCGGTTGCTGTATACAAATACGCACCGGCACAACAGGTCGACCGGGTCCGACACCTGAGCAAACAGACCTTTAAACCCCTTTTCCCTCGCCATTCGCGCATAGGGCGCGATGATTTCCATATTGGATTTAAGCTGAGCCATGCGAACATCGAGATCCCCGCCGCCCGGCTCGGGTACGCCGCGCGAGGCCGCGAACGCGAATACGTCGCAATCGAAAAGACAGTCCGTCTCTACAATCCTCACCTGCGGCACTCTTGCATTGGGTTCGAGAGGGAGCATCTGGTTGATCTCCTGCTCGTACCGCTCGGCAAGCGTTCTGTTCGGATCGTAGATCCCGATCTCGCTGATTAGGCCGCCCCCCAGCAGCCTGAGCCCCATGAGCATAGCCCCGCCGACGTCTCCCAGCCCGGCGAGGTTTATACGCGCCTGCGCTGGCCGCAAGGGCGGGGCGAGCAGATCCTCGTATCCGGGCCAGGCGGCGTTTACCGCGCGCGCACCGCCGTTTAAAATGATATCTTGAAGCTCGCGCGGCGCGCCGGACTCATACGCAGTATCCAGGCTGAGCGCGTGCGTATCCTCTGGCCCTAAGGCCTGCTTAAGCGTACGCGGGGAAAACGCCGCGCGCGCGTTGAGAGGATCCCGATTGAGCAGGAACACCAGCGGGGCAAAGGGCGCCGCTACCCGCCGCGCGCCCGCCGGAGGCTCCGCCTCAACCGGGCAAACAGAGAGCTTCCCGTGCCTGTAAAACTCCAGCCTCACTCGATCACCGCCTTCATGCGCAAAAGCGCCTCCATATCATTTCTTATATAGCTTGACGCGGGCAGGCTGTAATCATACTGCATAGCCCCCCCCTTATCGGGGCGGCGGGGCCAAAGCAGCGCTTCGCCCAGGCGCCCCAGCGTCAGGCTTTGCTCAAACATCGCCTGGTGTTCCTGTTCAAGCGCCTGAAGAATGTCGTAAGCGTTCTCCAGAGCCGTATACGAAAGCGCGAAAATGCTCCGCCTTTCCGCCTCACAAATAAACGGCGGTGCCGCGTACGGCAGAACCATGTTGACCGACGGCGGCAGGTATCCGCCCCGCCGCGCCCCCCTGTCCACGCTGTCACCGCCTATAAACGGGTAGAGCATGCTTTCGGTAAACCAGTGCCGCAGGTTGGGTATGAAGTATACGCATTGGGCGTCCCTGCCCTGCACGCGCATCAGATCCCTGCCTCTCCCCGAAAGGATACCGGCAAAAATCCTGCGTATTTCCACGCCCTCTTCCCGAAAGATGGGGTCGAGCGCTTCAATCCTGTACCCTTTATGGAGCAGATCGTCCACAAGCAGCACGGGCCGGCGGAATGATCGCAGCGTGCGCACCTGATTGGACAGCGGCGAATACCCGGGGTATTCGGTTATGGAAAAGCTCTTTAGATCCGGCGCGTAGGTCTTTTCAGCATGGAGCGTCTTGGTCACCGTGTTGGGAATGACCGAATCCGATAATATCCGTCCGTAAGGGACGCACATATTACCGGCCAGCCGCCGCCCGCCCGAGGCGCCGGGGGCTCCGTTAAAGCGGATGATCTCGCTGGTAAGCTCATGATCAAGCATATCCGCGTCAAACGAAAGCGTGAGCGTCCCTGGATACAGCCCGGTCATCGCCTCTTCCAGCCGGCTTCTCGACCGTTCAATGGCCTCCGCTACCTTTTTGGCGCTCCTGTGAGGCTCCTTAACGGCTTGAGCCACGTCTTCAATCAATACGATGGGGAAGCGCATATCGACGTACATCACCCCGTCCTCACCTCCGGGAATATCCCGAAAGCCCTTGCGCTTAAAAAGTGCGCGCGCGGGATCCTCCGCGCCCTGCGCGCGGTATAGAGCATAGGTGTTGTCCTCGCCCAGCGCGTCGGCCAGCGCCTTATTGAGCAGCATCTGCTTGATCCGTTCCTCCCGGGCGTAGACCCCGTCAATGACCAGCACTCGCCCGGAGGTGTGCCCGCGGATGTATTGCGCCGAATCCATGCTTCGCGTTTCATCGTACATGCCCGCGGCGTTGGTGCTGTGGAAGCATACCCCGCCAAGCGGGGACGGCTCGCCTTCACGATAAAGGGCCACCGCCTGCACGCCCGGCCTGTTCAGGCGCGCGGCGGCCTCGCCGCCGCTGAGCCCCGAATCCAGCGCGAGCCGCGCAAACTCGCCTGTGAGATGCTCGTTTAACGAAACATGCCGTCGATACTCCAGCGTATCCAGGCGCAAAACGGTTTTATACTGGGGCGCGCGCAGGTACAGGCCGTTGATGTACACATACTCCTGCACCAGAGGATCCACGAGCATGGAAATATCCAGATCCTTATCTATATACTCGCGTATGCGCGATGAGCTAACGTCCTCCAGATAGACCGGCAGCGAAAGGCGTATTATCCTGCCCATAACCTTTTCCTTAGCGAGGCCCGTCTCCCCCTCATCCTCGCCGCCGCTTCGCGCGAATACAATGTGGCCGAAATGATGTATGGAATCGGGCGTGGGAGCGGCCCGGTAGGCGGAAGCGTTTTCAATCACGTCGCTCCCCGTCACAATATATACTTCGCGGTTAGCAAACAGCTCCCTCAGCGCCTTTAAATCCTCGGGAGCGGCCAGATTTACAGGCCTGTCGTCCGGGAACAGAAAAACATCCGGCGCGTCCGCCACGCTCATGTTGACTATTCCTCGCCGCACAAGCTTGGGCTGCGTCCGTTTGCTCCATGAAAATTCATCCACCGCAAGATAAACCTCCATACCCAGATTGCGTATTTCATCCACAATACCCCTGTGCCCCGTCGAAAACGGATCGAAGGTTCCGGGGAAAAACGCGGCGTCAGGCTGGGGAGCGAACTTTATCGGGCCAAAACGCGCGTTCGCGTCGGTTATAAAACGGTACAGATGATTGAGCATCGCGGCGGTATTAAAAAACATCAGCCTTCCACCGCTCTGCTCATGGATAAGCGTGAGGAGCTTCTTGTGAATTTTCTTAAACAGCCGGAGCTTCTTCGCAAACCCCATATCCTCGCTTCCAAACAGCCCTCGCCCTATTACCTGCAGCGCCTCCTGCCGAACGCCTTCCGCATAATGGGTCAGCCCCAAAAGCAGCAGCCCGGCGGCGCGCATGCGCCTGCTCTCAACCGTGCCGGCCGGTTCCCCGGCGTTTTGCGCATAGGTATCATAATGCGCCAGCAGCACGCCGAGTGTATGGAGCGTCATGCACGCGGCGCGTTCATTGGCGGATTTGATATGCCGTTCAAAATCGTCGAGCACCTCGTCAAGCTCCTTATGCGGGAGGAAAAGCGCCAGCCGGCCAAGGCAGGGCGGTATGTACCGGGAAAACTCATAGCGGGCCGTTTCAAGACCCCTCGTAAGCTCAACGGCTATTTCGTTGCACTGATCGACCGAGAGCATCGGCGCAATGGTGATAAGCGCGTCGCCGGCATGCTCTCTCACCGTCAGGTGCTCGCTTACGCGTACGAGATTGGACAGGTGCGTCGCCACATGGAAAGCCTGCGCGGCGTCGCTCCTCGTCAGCTCCGTAAGCCAATCGATATTCGTCACCTTCATTATCCAGGGCGTCGCGGATTTGAGGTTTTCAAGAAAGAGCTCAGACGGCTCCTGCTTCTCAAGCCGGCCGGAATACTTCTTAACTAGCTCCGTACCGCCTGCGAGCCGCAGCGCCTTGTTCAATAAATAGATAACCGTGATATCCGCCGTTTCGTCAATTGCAGCTGCGGCGCTCAGCGCCGCTTCGTTCCATGGCCCCTCGCGCCCGTCCATGACCCTTATCATGAATCTGAGCGCGCACGACTGAAGCCTTCTCTCCCCGCTATCTAAAAGGCGGGCGCAATACCCTATGAGCATAGCGATTTCCTCATCGCTAAGCAGGCCAAGCTCAATGCCGAAAAGCGTATCGACCAGCGCGAAGCGATCCTCCAAAGCGGGGTTTTCTTCGCGAAAACGCGCAAGTAGCGGATCGAGATAGACCCGCGCGCCGTCCCGAGCGCAATTAGCCAGTACGGCCTTGGCCACCACCTTTAACGAGCCAGTTACCCTTGAACGGTGTTTAGGTGAAATCTTGTGATCCGGGTGCAATATCAGTTCCAGGTATTCTTCAAACAGGGCCGCGCGTTCATTCAGGCTCTCCTCAAGGGCCGGGGGGATAGCGGAGGCCGGGGCGTGAGCTGGCAGCTCCTTACGGTACTGCGCTGCGCTGTTTGCCAGTATAGCGCCCATCAGCCTGCCCGCCTTGCGCCTGATATCCCCTTCCGGGTGCATCAAAAGCTCGTATAAAAAGCGGAGCGTCATAACTTTTTGGCGCCGGGTCATATAAGTGAAATACTCCTCGAATATATTCAGGTATGTGCGGATGTGGCTCCGGTTCCGCTCGCCCCTCGCGTGCTCAAGCAGATCCCCGAACGATTCTTCCGAGCTTATGGAGCGCATCAGCCTGAGGTTATGCTCCACAGTCAAGCGCTTAAGCGCCCTTACCGCGCCTTCGGGAGATAAAAGAGCGGGAGCCGCTTGAAACGCCGGCACGGGCGTTTCGTCCCACGGATCCGTATTCACGCCTTTGGAGACAAGGTAATCCTCAAAATCCTTGAGCTTTAGGTAAACGCGCTCGTAACGATCCCGTTTTGTCTCATCCACGTTATCAAGCTTTCCGAGTATCACGTCATAGGATTCTGCAAGCGAAAAGATTCTCGTCCGCTCGAAACCGGTTTCGTCTCTGGCGCTTTTTACCCGGAAATCGGCGTAGATGAGCAGCAGCGACTCAACGGGAAGGTTTTCAAGCTCAAGATCCCAGGTGGAATGATTGGCCGAGATATGCGCAATATCCGGCGCCCCCTCCCTGCGCAGCCATTGATCCGTATAAAAATAATGCAGGTAGGGTATGCGGCGCGTGTCCACGCCCCGGCAGCCGAATTTGCCGATATCATGCGCGGCCGCGGCCGCGCTTACAAGGGGCAGATCGACGGCTATCCCCGCCATATTCGCCTGTTTCGCCGCATGCATCGCCATATGATGGACGCACGCCGTATGCGAAAGCGCGTCGAACGGGCGAAGCTCCCGGCTCAGGCGGAACATTTCCAGCACGTACAGCCTGTCCATAGCGTCAAGGAAACGTTCATACTGCTCAGTTACCCGGCTGTTTGTGCATTCCTCCGGCGTTAGAAGGGCCATATCCGTAAAGGGGTTAAACCCTCTCGCGGCCTTTTCCTCATTTAGCGCGCGGCGCAGGCAGCGCAAGGCGAAACAAAACGCGCGCTCATGCTCCTTGTCGCGCGGCGGCCTTCCCTCCTCAGGGAAGACGCCGTGAAGAAGCTCCCCGTAGATATATTCCGCCCAGCCCTCCTCCGGCTCGGGGCAGATTTCCGCCATTACGGGGATGCAGGCCGCAAGCACCTTCATACAGGAAACCGGCTGCTCCAGCGCCGCCTCCATACCCACGCGGAACCCCAGCTCCTCGAGAATTGCTTTCATAACGCGCTTGGGCATATTTTCGTCCAAAGCGCATTGGGCGTAAAGCTCCTCCGCCAACGCGCGGTAAAAATCCTGAAAAGCTCTTTTGCGCATATAACCTCCCAATAAATCCGTCTGGCTTTATTATACCGCGCGGCGGCGCTCCATGCCATCTAAAAGCGCTGTCAATACGTTTCTGGAACGCTGCAACTCGTGCTGAGCACATATTACATTATCAGCCTGGCTGGTTTGGCGTGCGTTTAGCATAAACTCCATAAACAGCCTGCTTTAATTGTTAAAGAGACGAAAATAATAGCATCTTAAAAAAAATGATGCTATACTAAATTGAATAAATTGTAGATATAATGTGTCAATTATGTAAAGGGGGAATGATACTTAATGGAGGTCAGAAAGCGCCGCTGGGGCGACCGCAGGGACGGGTACCGTCTCCGGCCGGGGGAGATAGACGGATTTCACACCTTTTTGCCGTACTTGCTCCTCAACAGAGCCGACTGCGAAGCATTTATCAGCGAGCAGATCGATCTAACAAACATCACGGCGTATCTGGAACGGAAAAACGCGGATAACCCGCAATACAAGTACACGTTTTTCCACGTAATCGCCGCCGCGCTGGTTAAAACCATCGTGCACCGCCCGTTAATGAACCGCTTTATTCAAGGCAAACGTTTTTATCAACGCAATTATTTATCTTTAGCATTTGTCGCCAAAAAGCAGTTCAAGGACGACGGCGCCGAAGGGCTTTTGTTTTTAAAGTTCGGCGAGGATACAACCATTGATTCGCTTCACGACCGGATCTGGAAAGAGGTCGGCGAGGTGCGGGGCGGTAAGGTGGATAACACCACCGGCGCCATGGATACTTTAGCCAAGCTTCCAAGGTGGCTGCTTCGCATTGTGATGTTTGCGCTTATGAAGCTGGACTTTTATGGAAAGATGCCATATTCGCTGTCCAAGGAGGACCCTTATTATTCCACCGTGTTTATGAGCAACCTTGGCTCCATCAAGCTCAACGCGGGCTATCACCACCTGACAAATTGGGGAACATGCTCCCTTTTCGTCGTGATAGGCGAAAAGCGCCTCGCGCCCAAATACGATGAAAGCGGCCGGGTGGAAACGATGCGGCCGGTCCTGGATCTGGGCATCACGCTCGATGAGCGGCTAGCGGACGGTTATTATTATTCCAAAACGATTCATTTGCTCAAGCATCTGCTTGAAAACCCCGAGCTGCTTGAGCGGCCGGCGAAGGAGGCCGTTAATTATGAATAGCATAAAAGCGCCGTGGCTCAACTATTACGGCGTTGTTAAACCAACCCTTGATTATCCTGAATGCGCTATGTGGCGGGTGGTGGAACGCGCGGCGAAGCTCTATCCCGATCTGCTTTCTTATGACTTTATGGGGACGTCCTGCACCTATAAGAAGATGATGAAGGATATCCATCTTTGCGCCAGGGGCCTAAAGGCCATGGGCATTAAGGAAAACGACCGCGTTACGGTATGCATGCCGAACTCCCCGCAGGCGGTCGCGTTCTTTTACGCTATCAACATGATGGGGGCCGTGGCCAATATGATCCACCCCCTGTCCAGCGAGAAGGAAATTGAATTTTATCTGCGTGATTCCAAAAGCGTAGCCGCGCTCACGCTGGATCAGTTTTATTCCAAATTCGCCCGCATACGCAGGGAGGTCGACCTGCCCAAGCTGATAATTACCAGCGTAAAGGATGCGCTTAACCCGGTGATGAAGCTGGGCTACGCGCTTACCGAGGGGCGCAAAATTGAGAAAATACCGGCGGACGCGGAAATTGTTTCCTGGCAGAGCTTTTTAAAGGAGGCGGCCGATTACGGCGGCGAGTATATCGCGCCGCGCGCCGCTCTTGACCCGGCCGTTATCCTTTACAGCGGCGGCACAACCGGCACAACCAAGGGCATCCTACTGTCAAACCTCAACTTTAACGCGCTTGCCATGCAGATTGACGAGATGAGCAACTGCCTTGTTCCGGGGAAATCCATGCTCGCCATCATGCCCATGTTTCATGGGTTCGGGCTTGGCGTATGCATCCATTCCATGCTCGCGGGCGGGTGCAAATGCATACTCGTCCCCCGGTTCACGTCAAAATCCTACGCCCAGCTGTTAAAAAAGCGCAAACCAAACTATATCGCGGGCGTTCCGTCGCTTTATGAAACACTGCTCAGGAACCCGGATATGGACGGCGTGGATCTTTCCTGCCTAATGGGTGTGTTCTCGGGAGGGGACTCGCTTTCCGTCGAGCTCAAAAAGCGTTTCGATAAATTTCTCAAAGAGCATAACGCGCGCATAGAGATACGCGAGGGCTACGGCACGACGGAATGCGTTACGGCAAGCTGCCTGACCCCGTACAATATGTCCCGTGAAGGCAGTATCGGCGTGCCGTTCCCGGACACGTACTATAAGATCGTCGCGGTGGGTACCGAAAATGAGGTTCCCTACGGCGTTGAAGGGGAAATCACGCTTTCCGGCCCGTCCGTAATGATAGAATATGTCAACCAGCCCGAGGAAACCGCGCAGGCTCTTCGCACGCACGCGGATGGACGCGTATGGCTGCACACGGGCGATCTGGGAACAATGGATGAAGACGGCTTCATCTATTTCCGCCAGCGCATAAAACGCATGATAGTAACAAACGGGTATAACGTGTATCCTTCGCAGCTGGAGAATATTTTGGACGCGCACGATTACGTGCATATGAGCTGCGTAATCGGAGTCCCCGATCCGGTAAAGATACAAAAGGTCAAGGCTTTTGTTATGCTCAAGCCCGGCATACCGGCGGACGGGCAGACCAGCAGGGAGCTTTTCGACCACTGCAAAAAACACATTGCGAAATACGCCATGCCGTACGATATTGAAATACGCGATCAACTTCCAAAAACGCTTGTCGGCAAGGTAGCGTTCCGGGAGCTTGAACAGGAGGAATTGGAGAAAACCTCGGCTTCCGGCGCAATGTAAGGCTTATTCCGGGCCGTGGAAAAAACGTTTCCACGGCCTCGAGCTATTTTATCGCATTTGGCACGCCCGTTTTGTGGCCTGGGATGACGTAGAGGCCGCGCGGTTCGTAGTTTTTTAAAGGGGGAGTTCGCGTATATCATGATATTAAATACGGACAGGCTTACGTTAAGGCTTCTCGAGCAGACCGATTACGGCGCGCTTACAAAGATTTTGCAGGATTCCGAGGTCATGGCCGCCTACGAGCATGCGTTCAGCGACGGTGAGGTTCAAACGTGGCTGGACCGGCAGATAGCGCGTTATCAAGCCGACGGCGTTGGGCTGTGGGCTGTTTGCCTTATGCAAACGGGAGAGGTTATCGGTCAATGCGGGCTAACCATGCAGGATTGCTTCGGAAGGAAGGTGCTGGAGGTGGGTTATCTCTTTCAAAAGGCGTTTTGGCGGCGGGGATTTGCGACTGAGGCCGCCAGAGCGTGCAGGGATTATGCGTTCGAGCGTCTAAACGCAAGCGAAGTGTATTCCATCATACGCGATACCAACAAAGCCTCAAGAAGCGTCGCGCTTCGCAACGGCATGTCCGTATGCGGCGAATTTGTCAAGCATTACTACGGCGTGGATATGCCCCATATCGTTTACCGCATTCTCCGCGGGGAGTGGGAAAGCATCCGCGGTACGCGAGATGCTTAACCCACTAATTCTTAACCCAATGGAAAAGAGCGCCGCAGCATTTTGTTTTTAGCGAAATTTGGTTCGTACCGCGAATAAGCTTGATTGTCAGGCCGCTTATATTTACCCGATAGGCTGACGATGTTGTGATGTAGTCAATTATGTCGTCAGTTGGGCATAACCGACACTTGGAGAAAACTTCGAGGCCAAGCCATTATCTCAAAGTTGTTTAAAACGTTGCCCTACTCATTCTCGCTCTTTTTTAATCCTCCCTTTTCACAACATTTGCCAGCATCCCTAGTGGTTTTTATATATGCCATTCCCCCAAGAGAAAGTATAATTCCCGGCATTATGCAATTTGCGTAATTATTCAGAACATATTTATTTTGATTGAGCATGTTTAAAATGCCAAACATCCATGTTCAAACTCTTACAGCTTTAACACACCAGCCATGTATCCCAGGAAAGAGTCATAAGAGAGCGTCCACTGATAAACATCTTCCGCAATTTGTTTAACCTGCCATCTATTCAAATTTTCTCTGCGGATGGATACGGAGCATCTCTGCACTTCCCGCCAACTCCCATAGCCATGTCTAATCTGCTCTGCCAAAGCTGCATTCACAATCACCGGTATCGTATCGCTTTCAATTACATGAAATTGGTCATTAACCGTTTGAAAGCTTAAATTCGTTTCAGCCTCCAACAGAGCCTGTATCTGTTTTGCTTCACTCTTACCTCTATGCAACTCATCACTGATCGATTTTGTGCTCAGCTTAGGCGTGATTTCCATATTATCGCGCAGATACTCTTCGAGCAGGCCCGCGCTTATTTTTATTTCCGGATTGGAAGTGAGCATCTTATCATCCTGCATGCTGAAGCTCCACATCTCCGCATCTTTAGAAAGCCCGTTACGATTAACTCTTCCCGCTGTCTGTATCAGTGACAAAACGGAAGCCAGCTCTCTGAATCCATTACGGAACGAAAAATCCATGCCGGCTTCCGCACAGGATGTCGCCACCAAAACCCAGTTTGTATCCGTCGAATCCGCCAAACGTTTTTTTACCGCTTTAATTGTTTGCTCGCGATCCTCCGGCGTAAGCGCAGTTGAGAGATGCTCCACGCATACCTTACCATATTTTTTACGGATGTCATCGGCAATTACCGCCGCATTTTGTACGGTATTCATGACTACAATTCGTGGTCCTGGTTTTTCCATGACCCAGTCTGTCAATTCCGCCCGGCTCAGTGAAAGTGAATTCCAACGAAACCGGATTCTATTTTTCTCATAGCCAAGCAATGCGCTGCGCAAATTTTTGTTCACCATTTCCGGGATCTGCTTCACCTCAGTTCCAACCAACTCCGGAATCCGCCAAAAACGAACCAGCGATCCTGAGGCCAAAATCCAGTAACAGCCCCACTCCTCTTCCAATACTTTCATCCAGTTCCACGCAAGCGGGAGCAGTTTAAGCGGCAGCGCGGCATGTACTTCATCCACGAAAATGATACTTCCAGGCAACTCATGCAGGCGGCGCAGCGTACCCGGACGGTTTGAGGCCAGTGTTTCAAAAAACGTAACCGCCGTGGTGATAATGATCGGTGATCTCCACAAAGACGTCAGATGACGCGTATGCTCGCTCTCAAAATCCGCTTTGTAATGCAGCTCCGCTACGACCGCCTGCGGATCTTCCCCCGGTAATACCAGCGCTTCTCTATAAACTTCCACTGACTGCGTGATAATATTTGTGTATGGCAGTATTACAAAAATGCGCCGGGCGCCTCTTAAGATGGCCTGCTTTAACTGATGCGCCATCACAGCCGTGGTTTTTCCTGAGCCAACAGGGCCATCATTGGAAACAATTCCGGCCTTGAGCTCACAATCCCGACACTCCTCGTACATCTGCGCGCGCAATTCATTTCGTTCGCTCTGATGCTCGCCCCGTAGGCTTTGTACATATCGGTTCAGCGATTCCAAGCGAAGTTCCGGTTGCAGCCCCGGCACATTTTCCAACTCTGGATTGTGCCCGTAAACGGTTGCCGTATCCGAATGATCTGCATCCACAAGGCAAGACAGCATCATTCGGATAAACACGGCTGGATCTCCTTCGCAATACTCCGGAACATGTGCCGCGCTTTGCGGAATCAAGCGCCTGTGGAGCTGAAGCAACTCATTGAGCTCCTTATCAACATAGGCTCTCATCGTTTCGCGCGAATCCCGGTAGCATATTGCCTCTGCCCTGTTCTTTTCGGCCGAAGAATCAGGCAATCCATGATGGTGCGAGTATACAAGCATCAGCGAACACAGTGCGTCCTGCCCTTTTTGTTTGAGAAATGCCGCGCCGGCGTCTGCATGGTTCACAGGTAAATGTCGAGCTTTTTCGCCTTTTTCATGCAATACCGCCTGATTCTTTTCATCCAGCTTTCCTAGGTCATGGTATGCCGCTGCCAGGCGCAGGATATTTTTTATCTGAGCAGCATCCTTCTTGCAGTATTGTTCAATCCCCCGCGCAAAGCGCAGCGCCAGTTCTGTCGTATTCTTCACGTGATCTAAATAGTTCTGCGACGGATATCCGTTTTTCGCGCTGTGAGCAAGATAAGGTTCCATTACAAACGTACCAAATCCTTAATGCTGGCAACCTTATTAAGCAGTTCTTCCGGCAGTTCAGTCTTGTCCTGATAATCATGCCAGCTCTCCGATGGCGCTGATACATCCCCTATGCGATTTGGCGTCAATGCATCCAACAGCATATAGTCCGGGCAGCTTCCTAACAGGTTTTTGTGCTCAATGTACCAGGCATGGCGCAGACGAACATCCGGCCGAATTGCGGAACGATTCATATCGTATGCCTGAGGGATCAAAAGCTTAAGCAACTCAATATCGTCTGCCGTACAACCGCTCTTTCCGGCAAAGTTGGGGTTGACAAAAAACGGCATGCAATATACGCCGTGTTCGACCACGCGGAAAGCCAGCGGCGCCATTCCGGCTTTTTTCCCTTCCTGCACTCCTGCCTTGTTTGTATTCGTTTGACGAATAATGTTGACCGGACAAATCGAGACGCCAACGCCAAACTGCACAACGCCGGTCTTAATATACCCCTTGTTTCCATCCTTCTCCAGAAATGTGTTTCCAAACACTCTGGCGTCCCAATATTTTCTGACAAACTCACTTTCCAAAAACTTGTGCTGATCAAAATCAGCCAGCTTGCCGCCTGAAGTCATTTCCTTCGTGATAGCTGTGCGGCTACGGCCCCGGTGCTCAAGAATCCGGTAATGATCTGCATTTGATTTGAATTTCTCCGGTAAGCTCTCAAAAAAGGGCGACGCGGAGTCATCCAATAGATCTCTAACCTTGCGTTTATAAGAAACAGGAGAAATCTCCCCACAGCCGTTGGGTCTCTGACGCGGATCAGCCTCCCGATCCGGATCTCCGTTCGGGTTTGAATTTACCGCTTCAATCACCAGTAATCCTGTTGCTCTTTTTATCTGATTATCCATTTTGATCTCCTCCGTCATAGTCGTTTATCTTGTCTTGAGAACCGTTACTGGTTCCATTTTCCTTATATACGTTGTGCTCGTCACCGTGCTGTCGATCTGTTTGTTCCTTTTTGGGGAATGCTGAGAGATATCCAATAAAATATTGGGCTTTTGCTTCCTCATTAAATCGAGTCTGGCTTCCCCAAGCAGCATAAAGCTGCGTCGCAATACTCTCATACAAGGCAAGATACCAGCCTGCACGCCAACTCTCCTCGTTCTTTTTCTGTATGCCTTTTGTGCGGTAACTTTTTGCCCATGCGATATAGGGATTCATCCGCTGACCCAGCACAGCCAGCATTTTGTAAGGCTGTTCCGCCCCTGCGAAATATAATCCACTCCCTGCCAGCGTGTTTGGCATATCGTTATCGCGCACCACCCTGCAATACATTTCATGCAGCGCATCTGATACCTTCAGCAATTGTCCGAATAAATATGGAAAATCGTTCATATACTTCTCCTTTGTTATCCCAAGCTGATACAAAAACAGACCCATCAACGCCATTGCCTTTCGAGTCTGACGCAGCAGCATAACCTGCGAGCCATCAATAACTCCTCTGGCAAGCCCCGTTTTTCCAAGATACGGCGCCAGGCTTGTCACATTATTCATCAGAATGAACAGATCCCGGCGTACCGCCGTTAACTCCTCTCCAAACAAAAGCTGCATCCCGTGATATCGGGGAACCGGTTTAAATTTATCCGTAGAAGGTTTCCCGTCCTGTCTCCAGATCAGGTTTAAGATATCTGAAACTTCCAGCGGAAACAACGTCGCAGGCTGACCGAACAAAAATGAGGGAAGATTCTGACAGCCTAACGACCATTGCTCACTGCAGCGTTCGATCTCCGCAGGAGAAGTGTTAAAGGTATAGACCACCTTTGTTCTGGCTTTGTCCAGTTTCCGTAAAACGAAATACTGGATACGCTCTGACATCGGGTCCGTACCCGGTTGTTTCGTTTTGTGTAGTTCGCTTATGAACGCCTTTGCAGCAAGTTCAAATCCTGCCTTGTTCCTGGTTTTATCATTCGCTCCACTATTAGCCTTGTCTTCCGCCGCGCTCTGACGCCTGCAAAAGCCAACCATGCTGTACATGTTTTCCCGTAAGGTCTCCGGATAGGCAAACAGCGCCTCATCTTTATCCGTGCTGATCCATGTAATTCCCTTGCGCTCCGCGCCACTCAACCACGCCAGCGCAGACTGCAGCTTTAAGCGCGTTTCTTTTGAAATCGGGTAGGTCGCATTTTCTGTTCTCCCATAACGGCTTTGGCACGGCTGCCCACGGAACATCGTCCTAAGAGTAACTTGAAAACCAGCTGCAAGTTTCACTGTCGGCATCGGTTCCTTAAGAGGCCCAGCAAGGTGCCCAAACGCATCGACTTCCTTCAGCGCCGTTCCCGTCTTTACAGCAGCGTCCGCTTCCATCAATTTCTTGTTCAGCACACTTGTAAAGCCAGCCGTTGCCACTGACAATCCCTCTTTAATCAACTTCGTGCTATCCAACACCGCTGATAAGGTTCCAAAATCTTTTTGCGCGCTTTTATCCGGTTTTCCAAAGTGAAAAAGAATCTGAAGTGCCAACGCAATTTCTTTTTTCTGCTTCAACATTTCAAATGCCGCATGCTCAAGCTCCCTATGCAAATGCTTCGCATCTACAAATGCTTTCGCCTGCTCAACGAGTTGCTTTAGCGGCGCAAACTCAGTCCCGGTTTTATGAAACAGTTCGGTCATCTCAAGTGGCACATCCTGCATGCAGATGCGATACTTGTTTCTTATTTTTTCCCCCCAGTTATTTTGTCTGCAAAGCTGATGGATTTTTTCAATATCGAAATCGGTGGTTTTTCCAGCAATCAAATCAGAAACAATCTTTTTTTCTGCTTCATCCGTCAGACGATAAAGCGGCGCCAGATTCAAAGCTGGAAACGTCCCCTGATTCGACCCATATTTTCTGATTTGCGCAGCCCGCTCCATCTCAACGCTTTCAACTTTATAGATCTGCCCGTTATCAAACACAACGTGTACGCAAGGCGCCATCTCTGTGACCTTAGGGATCAATTTATACTTCGGATGGGTATGCTCTGTTGTGATGTTCGCCTGATCAAGTGCCGCTGTCAGCCGGTATAGCTCGTTGATCATGTATCACTCCTCCTCTTTGGGAAAGTTTAATCTGCCCTGATGTATCCGTAGGCTCTGGCTGTAAACAGCACGATAATCCGAATGATATCCATCCGGGAAAACATCTCTGAGCATGGAAGGAATCGTGATATCCGAAAGGTCCTTAAGCACCCCTGTCTCCGGACGAAACGGGCCAAAATAGGATGACGTAAACTCTTTCCATCCCAGTACCGGTATGGAAAATGACTGCCCGCGCTTGATACGCCGATAAAAGATATCCTGATAAGCATGACCTGGCGACGTAGTTTTACTGTCCCATTCCAATGCCTTTTCCGGCAGGTTCTGCTTGCAGCAGTTTGAAATCACATCTGCATAGAGCCGATAGCAAACATCCACCAGCACCGTCGCAAAAAGCTGGTAATTATTGCCCTTCTGTATTGATTTGCCCGCGCGCAAAGGTCCACCATAGTTGGTCACATAGGTATGGTACTGAATTGGTGCGCAGATTTCCACTGCCGTAGGAACAATCCTTATGTCAGGTCCCCACAGGATCGATTCAAAAATCCCTCTGACCGCTGAAGCCGTAGGTGCCGGATAGCTTACTGGCGCGTCTCCAGTATCCGGCCTACTCCAAATCGCAGTCGCCCCCGCAATTTCCATTGCGATTGGGTATTTGCGCTTCACCTTTGATCCCTCCTTTTATTCGTTAATTTAGTAGTTTAATAATATCTCATATAAACTATAATGGCAAGAAATATTTCCCAGTCCATTTCGGGTTTTACATTCTCGATTTTTTATGGTAAATTCCTATATGCCTTTTGATATTACATCAATTGTGGATTGAAATGTTAAATTGGTTGTTTTTCCAAAAAGAGCTGTCGTTATATGAGTAAAAACTGCATATAACGACAGCCCTTTTCTATAATCATACTCTCAAGTCATAAGCCCGGCGATCCGTATCATTTTCCCTTAAGCCTTACTTAATAAACTTTGAAATTGATTATGTGGAGTACCCACATGACGTAACACAAAATGCAAAAAAAGTTGATGATATTACTGAATGGGTTTATAACAACTATGGTCACCATTGTTATGATGCAATTATAGGCCATAGTCTCGGAGGAATAATTGCATTGCAGTTGATTGCAGAATATAAAATGAAAGTCAATAAAATAATTTGTTTGGATACTAATTTTAAACCTGCTAATGAATTTTTTAGAAATTTAATGACAGAAAAAAACATGGAAAAGTACGTAAAAAGTATTCTCCAAATGTTAAGTGAAGAAAGGGAATTTTATACTGGTGAATTATTGATATCAATTAAAGATGATTTTGATTATACCAATTTAGTAAATGAAATCTCACAGGATATTTATGCAATTTATGGTGACCGGGGTATGCCTGAGTATCCAGCTAAAATTCAGGATTTAAGCACAGATTTTAAATAATCTGAATTTAGTGTTTATCCATAACTCTTGTCATATGATTATGGTTGAAAATCCTGAGCAATTATCAGAAATTATTAAAGGAATACTACTAAATTCCCGTTTGTCGAGCTGATATAAATTCGCCTAATTGGGGATAATGCGCTTTCCCTTTAGCTGTTTTTAAATATGGGCAAGCAGTATTTAGCGGTATACATGAAACGATTTTCTGTTTATTGCTCCGGCGAAAACTAGAAAAATCCGCTTATTGGGGGCCGCCCCCAATCCCCCGACAAGAACCGCTCCGCTGCCTTGCCAAATGCTCCACAGGTGGAGCGGCGATTGCCCGCAGGCCTAGTGTCGACTATGTAAAACGCGGGAAAACATCGTTCTTTACCCCAAGCAAGAAAAATCACTGTGATGTTTGCTAAATCAGACTGCGGGTAGTATGATAAAATGTGTTGGTAAAAAAGGAGGCGTGACGCCGCGTATGAAAACGTTGGGAACCCTTTTTCTTTCCTTTGCCCGGGTAGGGGCGCTGACATTCGGCGGGGGCTACGCCATGCTGCCCATGCTGGAGCGCGAGTGCGTCGATAAGCATAACTGGGCGACCCGGGAAGAGCTGTTGGATTACTTTGCCATCGGCCAGTGTACGCCGGGCGTAATCGCGGTAAATACCGCGACGTTTATCGGTTATAAGGAAAGCGGGGCGCTGGGCGCGGCGGCCGCCACGCTGGGCGTTATCTCGCCGTCGGTCGCGATTATACTCGTTATTGCCGCGCTGTTGAGTAATTTTGCCCATATACCCGCCGTCCAGCACGCGTTTTCCGGCGTGCGCGTGGCGGTAGCCGTGCTGATACTCAATACCGTTATCCAGCTTATCCGCAGGAACATAAAAAGCGTTGTCGGCTTGGTTCTTTGCGCGGCGGCATTTGTTTTTATCGCGGTGATGGGCCAGTCGCCCGTGTTCGTGGTGCTGGGCGCGGCGCTTGTCGGCCTGGGCTTTGGCAAATGGGGCAAGCGCCCTATATAACATTATGGTTGGCAGCGTGTTGAAAAAGTGGCCGCGCCACATTTTTCGAGCTAACACGGGGCGCTTTCACCCTTGGCTATCTGAGCACCCCGTACAGAGGACCCTTGCTGCGCAAGGCATTCCGAACCTTTCGCGCTCGCCGTTATATTGGTAAACCTTTAGGGTTTTTCGACAGCCTGATTTTATTGGATTGCGGAGAATTGGTTGAAGTATGGTCTATTTGATTCTATTCTACGAGTTTTTCAAGGCGGGTCTGTTCGCGGTAGGGGGCGGGCTGGCGACACTGCCGTTCCTTCTTGATATGGCAAATAACCCGAGCTATGCCTGGATAACTCCTGAAACGCTGGCAGATATGGTGGCGGTATCGGAATCCACACCCGGGCCGCTCGGCGTTAATATGGCTACCTACGCCGGCTTCCAGGCGGGAGGCGTACTTGGCGGTATCATCGCCACGTTCGCGCTGGTGCTGCCATCGTATATCATCATCATTATCGTTGCGCGTTTTCTGAATAAATATAAAGAAAACGCCCTCGTTAAAAACACCTTCATGGGCTTGCGGCCGGCTGTCGCCGGACTGATAGCGGCGGCATGCTGGTCCGTGCTCCAGCTCGCGCTGTTCCGGTTTGAGAACATCGGCGCGGGCGGCCTGTGGGACGTCGTCAACCTCAAGCCTTTAATACTGTTTGCCGCGCTTTTGGCGCTTACAAACATTAAGCCGGTAAAAAAGCTTCACCCCATCGCGTTTATCGGCTTTGCCGCGGCTGCTGGAATCGTCTTTAGGTTTTAGCTTTGATTACACTCCCTGGCGGCGGGGATGGAAAGGGAATTTTATGATGTTCTGTCCGCTTTACAGCGGTTCTTCAGGCAATTCCACGCTTCTTGAAGGAGGCGGCGCGCGCGTGCTTATCGACGCTGGACTTCCCGGCAAAATGATTGAGCGGGCATTGAGCGAAGCCGGCGTTGAGCCGCATACCATCGATGCTATTGTGATAACCCATGAGCATTCGGATCATATCCGCGGCGTGGGCGTGCTGTCGCGCCGTTACGGGCTGCCCATTTACGCCAACGAGGGGACATGGCGCGCCATGAACGGGCAGCTGGGCGCAATCAAGCCCGCGAACATCCGTATCTTCGAAACCGGGAGGGATTTTTATATCAAAGCGCTCAACATTCTCGCCTTCGCAACGCCGCACGACGCGGCCGAGCCCGTGGGATACAGCTTTTCAGCCGCCGGGCGGAAAGTGAGCGTAATGACGGATATCGGCCATATCAACAACAATTTGCTCTGTGCCGTGGAGGGGGCCGATCTCCTCTTGATAGAGGCGAACCACGACGTGCCGATGCTTCAGGCCGGAAGCTACCCGTATACGCTCAAAAGGCGGATACTCTCCGATAAAGGTCATCTCTCCAACGAAAACGCGGGCAAAGCGCTGGCTAAGCTCTATCTTAGAGGCGTCAGAAACGCCATCCTCGGGCATCTGAGCCGGGAAAACAACTGCGAGCAGCTATGCATGGAAACCGTACGCGCCGCGCTCCGGCTGGAGGATATCCCGGATGAGGAGTTCCGGCTGGCCATGGCGTACAGGGACAGGCCGGCGGGCATGTTCAGGGTGGGCTGATGGTAACGAGAATCATTAGCGTTGGAAAATTAAAAGAACCTTTTTATCAGGCCGCAGCGGATGAGTTCGCAAAACGGCTTTCCAGGTATTCAACGCTTGAAGTTATCGAGGTTCGGGATGAAAAAGCGCCGGAGAATTTATCCCGTTTACAACGCGAGGCAATTAAGGAGGCGGAGGGCGCGCGTATTCTTAACAAAACGAGCGCTGCGGATTTTGTTGTGGCCGCCGCCATAGAGGGGGAACGGCTCACATCCGAGCAGCTCTCCGCCCGCATTCAGTGCTGGATGACCGGCGGGCGCAGCCGAATATGCTTTGTTATCGGCGGCTCGCTTGGCTTATCTAAAAGCGTCATGCAGCGCGCGGACTGCGCCGTAAGCTTTTCATCCATGACGTTTCCGCACCAGCTGTTCCGACTAATGCTCATGGAGCAGATATATCGTGCCTTCAAGATCATGAACAATGAACCGTACCATAAATAGCAGAGATGTGTAATTTAGAAGATAAAAAAGAAATTGCAGCCATAACGCGCTTAAATCGCTGGGCATAGCTTACCGCCGTTACGAACACGCGCCCGTACAAACCATGAAGGACTGCGCGCTTATCGGCCCGGCGCAAGGCGCGCGCCATTTTAAAAACCTGTTTCTCACGAACAGGCAGGGAAACGCATTTTATCTTCTCATGCCCGGCGTAAAAAAGAGGTTCCGTCCGGCTAAGGTCAGCCGCCTGCTCGGCGTTTCCCGCCTGAGCTTCGCTTCCCCGGAAAAATTGATGGAAAAGCTCGGCTCTCTGCCGGGCGCGTATCGCCGTTAGGCTTAATCAACGATCACAGCCGCGCCGTTTCCGTCGCCGTGGACGAGGATATCTTAAAGGCTCAATATGTGTTGGTGCACCCATGCGTGTCAACAGTCTCCTTGTTAATCAGCTCCACGGATTTATTCCGTTTTTTCTCGTGGCGTGGAAACCCTGTCCGGCTCATTCGAATCTATGATACCCTATTTACGCCAATCAAATGAATCTCCGTGACGTGTAATGCGAACTATTTGTTGGCGGGCTTTTATCCAGTCCTGCTGATCTATGCATAGCGCACTTTGAACATGCCGTGTATATATTCAGCATCCTCATGAAAAGAACGCCTTAACTCATAGCCGTTAAATCGCTCATTTACCGGGCCGCACGCTATGGCGCGGGCGCTTCCCTGATTTCCCCGAGCCCGCCCGTGCTTCGCAACAGGCGCCTGAACGATATCAGGAAGGTAGTTGAGGTAACCGTTACGGCCAGGAAATCCGCGATAGGCTCGGCAAGGAACACGGCGGAGGCCTGATCCTCAATAAACAGCGGCAGTATGAATATCAGCGGTATGAGTAAAATGACCTTTCTCAGCAGCGCCAGAAAAACGGAGGCTTTCGCGTTCCCGAGCGCGATAAACGTCTGCTGGCACGCTATCTGCGCGCCAAACAGGAGCGAGGACGCCATATAGATACGGATAGCCTGCGTGCTGTATACAATCAGAGACTGCTCGTTCGTGAACATACGTATGAACGCGCCCGGCAAAAACATAGCCACAGCCCACAGAACGGTCGAGTAAGCGAGGCATGAGACGAGTAGTATCTTAAACGCCTGCTTGACCCTGCTAAGATCCCCGGCCCCGTAATTAAAGCTGATTATGGGCTGGGCGCCCTGTGTAAGGCCTTGAAGCGGCAGCATCGAAAACTGCATAACCGTCGCCAATATGGTCATGGCGCCAACTGCCAGATCCCCACCGTACTTAAGCAGAGATGTGTTAAAGCATACGGAGATTACGCCCTCGGTAAACTGCATGATAAACGGGGATACGCCCAGCGCGAGGCAGGGCAGTATGATAGAACCCTTGAGCCGCAGGTTCGCTTTTTTGATCCTGAGCGTGCTGCGCTTTGAGGTCAAAAAGCGTATGACCCAGAAGGATGATACAGCCTGGGATATAATCGTTGCGAGCGCGGCCCCGCGAACACCCATATTAAAAACAAAAATGAAGATAGGATCGAGAATAATATTGCATACCGCGCCGATAAGCACGGTGTACATGCTCGCCTTGGCAAAGCCCTGCGCGCTGATAAAAGCGTTGAGCCCCAGCGCGGTTTGAACGAATATGGTGCCAAGCACATAGATTTGCATGTAATCCCAGGCATAATCGATGGTGTTTTCGCTCGCGCCGAACAAGAGAAGGATCGGCCGCCCAAAATACGAAAGCAAAGCCGTAAGCGCAACCGCCGTCACGACCAAAAGCGCGGTGCAGTTGCCCAATATCCGCTCGGCCTGCTCGTCGTCTCCCCGGCCCATCATGATAGAAGCGCGCGGAGCGCCGCCCATGCTGACCAGCGCCGCGAAAGCGGATATGCCCATAATAAGCGGCATCGTTACCCCAAGGCCCGTAAGCGCGTCCGCCCCGATTACCGGAATATGCCCGATGTACATACGATCTACAATATTGTAAAGCACATTGATAACCTGCGCGAGTATCGCCGGAAGCGCCAGCCGGAACAACAGCCTGCCTACGCTTCCGCTTCCGAGATCCGCCTTTTGATTCCCTTTCATATCCGATAGCCTCCCGATGCTGACGGATGAACCGTCTCAAACATTATATGGCATTCGCCTCAAAGGCGCGCATACGCTGATTATGAGCAACCGCTTATCCGACCTTATCCTCTTTCGCCGACGTCTGTTTTTCAAACCATTATGGCACTTTAACCTATCGCCCGGCGTTTGTCAAGCCGCGCGAAAAGCGCGCTGCAAGAGGGCGGCATATAAGCTGCGCTGCTTCCTTTTGCGGCGCGTTTTCCGCAAACCGTGTCTCCTTTAAAAGCATTACTTGCCGAAACGCTGCGCGGGTTAATCAAGCGTACGCGCAAGCCTCTGATTCAGGGATTCAAAGAATCGTGATATGTGTATCCCATCCGCGAGCGCGTGGTTAACAAGCGCCGTGACGGGCATTATAAGCTTACCGGCCTGTTCAAAGTATTTACCCCATGTTATGCGCGGGTTGCTGTCCGCCGGCGTCGGCGTGGGCTGTGTGATCGACGTATAGGAAAGCCATGGGAGGGAGGAGATAAAAAATCTGCCGACGCTCTCGTCGCCTTCCTCAATATCGCCCTGTTCCCTGGTTAAATCCTGCATTTTTGCGGCATACGGCAAAAATGCCCGAAGCGGCATATCGCAGTTCAGCGCGCAATACGCGTACGCGCCGTTATCCCTAAGTACCGTATGCGAGGCTCCGCAAAAATCAAACTCCACCACCGCGTCATTGACAATGCGCTGCCTGAACTGCCTGACGCTGTTCGCGGCCCATACCGCTTCATATAAAAAAGTTAAGAAGAAAGGATGCGCGTCGTTTCTCACGCGTTGGTAAAAGCCTGTAATATCTACATTCATCGTAACCCCGACATAGGGGTTTAACATACTCTTAAAGTACTCAAAATGAGCCTTTCTTTCATATTGATTCATATCGATTGCGTGATAATTCATATCTCCGCCCCCCGCTTTGATTTTAGACGGTTTTAAGTGTACTATAACGCATTCGCCTTTTCAACAGCCGCGACGGGAATGCCGTATGGCTCCATGAAAAATGCGAACGTAGAAATAAGAAATAATATTTTGTATGGCTACGGCCTTATAATCCATTGGTAAACTGCGGTTATTTTTACGGAAATCTCAGTTTTTTCTTGATGCGGTGCGCTCTTTAGTGCTATAATATGTTGCTAACGTGCTTCTTGCTCTGATTTACAGAGCCATTAGACCATAAGGAGGTGAAAAGCGTGAATCAGTACGAAACCCTGTATATCATCACGCCCGAGCTGGAGGATGAAGCCGTACAAGCCGTAATCGGCAAGTTTAACGGGATCATCACCGACAACAAGGGCGAGGTTGAAAAGGTAGACGAATGGGGCAAGCGCCGTCTTGCTTATGAAATCGATTATAAAACCGAGGGTTACTACGTTCTCGTAACATTCCAGGGCGACGCCGAGCTCCCTAAAGAGCTGGAACGTAACTTTAGAAATGACGAGAGCATTATTCGATACATGGTCGTCCGAACCGAACAGTAGGGCGAACGGTATTCCACAGGGGGAGGTAATATTATGAATAAAGCTATTCTTATCGGTAACCTCACAAGGGATCCGGAATTACGCACAACGCCCTCGGGCGTATCGGTCTGCACATTTTCCATCGCCGTTTCCAGAAGGTTTCAAAACCAGGCGGGCGAGCGGCTTACCGATTATTTTAACATTGTAGCCTGGCGGCAGCTTGGCGAAACCTGCGGGCGTTACCTCGCTAAGGGGCGAAAAGTAAGCGTAATTGGCGAGATACAAAACCGCAGCTATGATGGCAAGGATGGCCAAAAGCGATATATTACCGAAATTATAGCGGATGAGGTTGAATTCCTTACCCCGCGCGGAGAGGGAGCGGCAGCGCCGCCGCCTTCCGCGCCGCCGGCAGCGTCCCCGGGCTTGCCCTTGGATGCGGAAGGCTTTACGGATATTGACGAGGATGAACTGCCCTTTTAAGGGGCGTCACGCCTCCTTTAAAGCATTTTAGAGAGGAGTTGTGGAAATGGAAGAGCGCAAAGCAAGGCCAAGGCCGCGCAAGGGCAGACGTAAGGTTTGCGGTTTCTGCGTGGATAAGGTCGAGCATATTGATTATAAGGATGTTGTCCGCCTGCGTAAGTACGTTACGGAGCGCGGCAAAATCATGCCCCGCCGTATGAGCGGTGTGTGCGCGAAGCATCAGCGCGGCCTCGCGGTGGCCATCAAACGCGCCCGGATAGTAGCCCTGCTGCCTTACGTAGCGGACTAACAATTTAATCATAGAGGACGTTGGCAGGCGCTTCGCAGTGATTAGGGGCGCCTTTTTTGCATAAAGGCAAAGCAAGCGTCCCGAATTCCGGAGGGAAGCGGGCCTGCTCTATGTTCGGCCTTAAGGCATTAATTCCGCGCTGGTTTTTTTGACAAAATACCCGTTCAAGCTTTACAATAAACATGTAATAAGCATGTTTCTCGGAGGAAAACAAAATGAGGCGGAACAGTACATTATTAGGCTTTATGCTCTGCGCCGTATGCAGCGCGTGCGTATGGATGGGCTTTAATTTTATCCCGGCCTTATTTTTGTTCATGCCCGCGCTTATCGCCTTTATCGGGCTGCGCTTTAGTACGCTGTATTTTATTGCCGCCGCCGCGTTTACCGCCGTTAGCGCGTATTTTAACGCGCCGGGCGTTTGGGAGGGCGCGGGCGTTATCGTTATGGCGCTGATACCCGGTTATTTGATTATGACGCTGCTTCGTCGCCGACGGCCTTACCGGACGGCGGTTTGCGCGGCCGCAGCCGGGTCGGCGGCGGGGATGTATTGCGCGCTTTGCGTACCATCGCTAATCGCGTACGCCAACCCGTTCGCGGCGCTTGAGAACAGCGTTGAGGAGATTATGCAAGGTGCCGCGGCCTTGCTTCAATATACCGATCCCTCCGCTGTGATGGACGAGGCGTTTATGAGCGATTTAGCCTCTCTCATACCGGATATGTTTATGCCGGGCCTAATCGTATCCGCCCTGGCGTCGGGGCTGGCGTGCGTGGTTATATGCCGCGCGCTCATGCTTAAAACCCGGTACGCCGGCGGCCTTAAGCCCATGGCGCGCTTTAGGATGTGGCGGCTTACAAAATCATTTTGCATCGGCTGCCTCGTGCTCTTTGCGGGCGCGCTGATTGTGCTTTACTCCGAAATCAACGGCGCATACGGCATTTGGAATACGGTCCTGACCATTATTATTCTGCCGTTTGCCCTTCAGGGGATCTCTTACCAGATATTCATACAACAGGTTCGCAAGCCCCCGCTGTGGGCTAAGCTCATGTTTTGGGCGCCTATCGCGCTTTTGTTCCCTGTCAGCCTTCTGCTGCTGGCGGCGCTTGGGCTGATTGAGCAGGCCCGCCATCTGCGGGCCAGAATATTGGCCGTTATGGAAAAGGAATCCCGCACGGGCGGAAAGGATGGTCGCGATTAATGATGAAAGCACCGTTAAAAGCGCTGATACCCGTATTGGCCGCGTTTCTCGCCATAGCCGTTTACATGGCGGCGCAGCGTAATTTCTTATACGCCGCAGTAATACTCGGCGTGGGAATCGTCCTTAGTGCGGTCAGCGCCGCCGTGCTTATAAGGTATCATAAGCGCCTGTGCGCTCAGATGGACGATGTATTTAACAACAACGCCATGTCCGCGTTCAATCTTATCAACTCTGTCGGGGTGCCGTGCCTACTCATCGATCAGGACGGGCGGATCATTTGGCGCAACGAATCCTTTGCCTCCATGTCGGACGCGAAGGACGTTTTGCAACTGATGCCGGGTTATGACAGCCGGTATCCGCCGAAGAACAGCGTAGCCGAGGTTTCCGGCAGGCATTTTCAGGTGGTAAGCGCGCCGGTTGCGCGCGCGTCCGGCAAATCAAGGCGCATCACGTTTCAATATTGGCTTGACAGGACCGAGGCGCAGCATTATTCGCGCCTGTATGAGGAACAAATGCCCACGGTCGCTCTCATCTATGCGGATAACTATGACGAGCTTGCGTCCGACAAGCAGTTTCACCGAAACGCCGTGCTGTCGGAGGTGGAGAAGTGCGTGAGCGAGTTTGTAGCCACGGTTGAGGGCGCGTACCGCCGCTACGACAATACGCGGTTCTTCATCGTTTTTGAAGCAAAATACCTGGCCGAGCTTGAAAAGCAGCGGTTTAAGCTGCTGGACAGGGTGCGTACAATCGAAACAGGCACGCCTCAATCCGTCACGCTGTCCATCGCGGTGGGAGCGGCCAGCCGAATCGCTCAGTCCGACGAATCGGCAAGGCAGGCTATGGAGTTGGCGCTTGGGCGCGGAGGCGATCAGGCCGTGGTTAAGCGGGGAACGGGATACGCCTTCTACGGCGGAAGGCGGCAGGTAACCACCCGGCATTCGCGCGTTAAAACTAGGTTGTTCGCCAAAGCGCTCAGGCAGTTGATGGAAACCTCCAACGACGTTTTCATCATGGGGCATCGGCATCCGGATATGGACTGCATGGGAGCGGCGCTCGGCCTTATCCGCTGCGCGAGAATCGCGGGTAAGCACGCGCGCCTTATCCTGGAGGAGGGCAATCCGACAATAGACAGCGTGCTGAGCGCGATGCAGCAGAACGTGCAATACCACGAATGCGTGTGTACCCCGGATCAGGCAGGCCAGCTAATGCATGCCGGTTCTGTTCTGATCATCGTTGATACGCAGCGCGCTAGCTCAATCGTCGCGCCGAGCCTGTATGACAACGCGTCTAAAACCGTGATTATCGATCATCATCGGAGGCCGGTGGATTCTTTGCAGAACCCAACGCTCAGCTATCTTGAAGCAGGCGCGTCGTCGGCCAGCGAGATGGTATCCGAGGTTCTTCAATATTTTGACGATAATCCCAAACCCAACTCTTTTGAGTGCGACGCGTTGCTGGCCGGCATTATGCTCGATACAAAGCAGTTCGCATATAACACGGGTACCCGCACGTTTGAAGCCGCGAGCTATCTTAGGCGAAACGGAGCGGATACGGGTATTATAAAAAAAATGTTTCAGGACGACCGGGAAATGTTCCTCAATAGAGCGCGCGTGGTGGAAAGCGCGCAGATCCTCAGCGGCGGAATTGCACTGGCCGTCTGCCCCGACGGTATGCCGAACGCCGCGCTATTAGCGGCTCAGGCCGCGGACGCGCTCATCACCATCAAGGGCATCACCGCGTCGTTCGTGATGGCTCAAATACAGGGGCAGGGGAGCGACATATCCATCAGCGGCCGCAGCCTGGGGCAAATCAACGTTCAACTGATACTTGAGCGTATCGGCGGCGGCGGCCACCTGACAATGGCCGGCGCGCAATTAAAGGATATCTCCATGAGCGAGGCTGTTTCTCAGCTCAGACAAAGTATTCAAGCATATTTAAAGGAGGCAGATAAGAAATGAAGGTAATGCTTAAGCAGGATGTAAAAGGGGCCGGCAAGGCGGGTGAGATCGTAAACGTAAGCGACGGTTACGCGCGCAACTTTCTGATACCCAAAGATCTGGCCGTTCCGGCGGACGCGCAGATTATCAACGCGGCTAACATAAAAAAGGGCGCTGAAGCCCACAAGAAAGCCATGCAGCGCCAGAACGCCCGCGCGCTCGCGGACAGCATGAGCGGGCTTACCGTTAAGGTTTTTGCCAAGTCGGGAGAAAACGGGAAGCTGTTCGGCTCCATCACCGCAAAGGAAATTTCCGACGCGCTTCTGGCGCAATACGATATTCAGGTTGACAAAAAGAAAATCCAGCTGAGCGAGCCGATAAAATCCATCGGCGTAACCGAGGTATCGGCACATATGTACGAGCGCACCGACGCGAAATTCAAGGTAGAGGTTTTACCGCTGGAAGAGTAATTTGCTTTGGCCGCGCCTTGCTATGCCGGCCGGAAGAAGCTGATTGAAGGGATGGTATGAAGCATGGAACAACCGCCGGCGGCACGCACGCTCCCGCATAGCGTGGAAGCGGAAAAATCAGTGCTTGGCAGCATGCTTATGGACAGGAACGCGCTGGAATTAGCTTTGGAGGCGCTTAATAAGCATGATTTTTACCTGCCTGCGCACCAGGATATATTTGAGGCGGCCGTCGGGCTTTACAACGGGAATAGCAGCGTGGACAGCGTTACGCTTATCAGCGCCCTCCAGCGCTCCGGCCGCCTGGAGAACGTCGGCGGGGCGGCCTATATCACGGGGCTTGCCGCGTTCATGCCGTCCGCCGCCAACTGCTCTCATTATATCGCCATTGTTGAGGAAAACAGCATCTTCCGCCAGCTTATACGCGCGGGCGGCGAAATAGCCAATGATGGTCTAAACAGGGAAAAACCCCTTGAGCAGCAGCTGAACGACGCGGAGCGCCGCATATTCGATATTTCCATGAAAAAAGGCGGGGATACGCTCCTTCCGATTCAGGACGTCGTATTTGCAAGCTATAACCGTATCGGCGAAATCGCCAACCTTAAAGGCGCGCTTACAGGCGTTCCTACGGGCTTCGCGGATCTGGACAAACTGACCTCCGGCATGCAGAAAAGCGACCTGATTATCATAGCGGCGCGCCCGTCGATGGGAAAAACGTCGCTCGCCATGAATATCGCCGCCAACGCATCAATAAGGTATGGAAAAACCACCGTTATCTTCAGCCTTGAAATGTCCCGTGAACAGCTTGTGATGCGCATGCTCTGCTCAGAGGCTCAGGTTGGCATGCAAAAGGTCAAAACAGGTCAGGTGACGGAGAACGACTATCTTCGTTTCGTAGAGGCGCTCGATCCGCTTGCGAAGGCTAAAATATTTATTGACGATACGGCCGGCGCTTCCGTTCCGGAGATAAGATCCAAATGCCGAAGATTGAAGGCTCAGCACGGGCTGGATATGATCGTGATTGATTACCTTCAGCTTATGCAGGCTACTAAAAAATCGGACAGCCGCGTTCAGGAGGTATCCGAGATAACCAGGGCCATGAAGATTCTCGCGCGTGAACTCAATGTGCCCATACTTCTTCTGTCGCAGCTTTCACGCGGCCCTGAGCAGCGAAAGGAGCACAGGCCCATCATGGCGGATCTGCGCGAAAGCGGCGCGATTGAGCAGGACGCGGATATTATTATGATGATATACCGCCCTGCCGTGTATGGGGAGAGCGACGACAACGTCACGGAAATAATACTTGCCAAGCACCGAAACGGCCCTACGGCAACGGTTGAACTTGCATGGTTGGATGAATATACGAAGTTCTGCGATCTGGCAAAGGATTACTGATAAACCGCTTCGCCTTTTTTGCGCTTCGCGCGTCAACGGTATAATGAACCGGTTAAAGAGGGCATGCTGGGATTTAGCATATAAAGGCGCTTGCCTACTATCCATCTACTTACCCGACAGCCTATCTTGCTTCTCTTGAGATAAAAGCCGCAGCTTCCCGTGAACGGGGTTGCTTGCTGGATATTGAACCGGGGATTATTACCCGCATATGAGATGCTTTATGCAAGCTAAAATCGGTAAAAGACTAGTTCACGGGAGTGGCACTTTAAATATGGCGACTGGGCAGTCTGGCTGTAAATCCCGAGGTACTAAAAACTCCATTTGTAAGGTTAAAAACGAGTGCCTGTGGCCTAGATTATTATATCGACGCTTTTGTTTTAAATCATGTATTATGGATATGGTATTTAAGCGGTAGTTTATGTGAACTATACGGAGAGGTATACCATGCGTTGTTAAGCTGTTCGCGATTGAAATCACTGCTCTTATCGGCTTTCGCTCAGTTTATGCATGAACATATGCTTTTTTGATACAGGCGCTTTCCGACCGAAAAACATAATCCGCCTATGCCTATTGCAGGATAAAGCAGCGGCATGGCCTAAATAAAGGCCATGCCGCTGCCGTCCTAATCCGCCGTGGATGGGGTACGCCCATTAAACGATACGGGCTGTTGTCTACATTACAGTCTTATCTTCTTTTTCTCCGAATTACAGCCGCTGTTGAACCGATGGCGGCAAAAGCGGCGCCTATCAGGGCAAAGCTAACGCCGCCGGCTTTAGGAGGATCACTGGGATCTTCTCCGCCGGGCGTGGGCGTGGGCTGTTCAGGCGCGGGCGTGGGCTGCTCCGGCGTGGGCGTGGGCTGCCCCGGCGTGGGTGTGGGCTGCTCCGGCGTGGGTGTGGGCTGCTCCGGCTCAACATACTCCCAGGTTACATTTTCGTACTCCGCGCAGAAAGCGTCAACATCCTCAGGCGTACCGTAAACATTGATTAGCATATTCGGATAATGTTCATCCACATTGTATTCCTGATCGATGTATATCTGGATATCGCTATAGCAGTTGCCGGTCGTATTTAAGGAATCGATCTCGCTCGAATAGATATAGTAGCCGTTCTCATAGGGCAAATCGCTGAAATACTTTGGAGTCCACCAGTCAAACGGGTTCTGGATATAACACCTGTCCAGATCAACGCCTTCGGGTATGGCTATGCCTATGGTGACGATATTGTCCTGATTATTGGCAATATAATATTTGTCCGCCGCTTCAAAATAGATCTCTCCGTTGATGGCGATTTCAACCGCGGGGTCGAACACCTTAACGTCAAAGGTGGTTACCGGAGGCTCCGGCGTAGGCACGGGTTCATCTCCGTCGCTCACATAAACGTTATCAATATAAATTGCGTCTTCATTATCATCCGCCGCCTCGTCCTTTTCATAGGTCCAGGTAAAGGTGTAAGAGCCGGTTTCCGGGGCGGTGAACTCGTATGTCGTCCAATCGATTATGCCGGAATGCTCCAGTACCTGAACGCCATTTACCAGGAAGCGCATGAAATCATACCCCTCCTCTGTGCTTACGCGGTAGTCGAAAGACAGGCTTTGACCGGCATTGAGCTGAACCGTCGTGGTAACCGTGCTTTCCAAATCCCCTATATACTTGTTGCCGCTCATGCCTACGTATCTGTCGCCGTCCTGAACGGCTTTAAACCCAAACCAGCCTTCAAAATCGGTCGCGAACTTTAGCGTACCGCCTTCAACGTTCATGGCCTCGTTCAGTTTCGCCTCCGCTTCAGGATCAATCCCCTCGGCCAAGCGTTCCTGCCAGCCAAGCGCCTTATTCTCGAACTCATCGTAGCTCAAGCCGCCGACAACCCATTCGAGTATGTTTCCTTCACTGTCGATAAAGAACGTGTTAGGAATGAACTGGCAGCTGTTAACCAAATCTACAAGCATCTGCGAGTCGTTAGCCACGATGGAGGGATAAGTAAGGCCGTACTGCTCGCTTATCTCAATGCCGCTCGCTATGGTGTTGTTGGAATCCACTCCAAACAGGCCCATAACGTTTATGCCCTGCGATTCATACGTGGCATACATCTGCTGCAGATGCGGGAGCTCCTGCAGGCAGGGGCCGCACCAGACCGCCCAATGGTTGAGTATCGTTACGTCATATTCGCCGAATATTTCGCCGGTGTACTGGTTGCCATTGAGATCATTAGCGGTAAAACCGTACAGGTTGTCGACGACAAGCTTGGGATCCGTCTCGTCGGCGGAAGCCGGTATGGCGACCATAAGAATCATCAAAATCGCCAAAGCCAATGCAAACCTTTTTTTCATTAGATCATCCTCCTTGAATACTTTTTCGTTCAATACATTCCCATCCATAACATAATTTAACGGTATTATAAATTTTGGTTCTCGTCAAGAGAATTTTCAATATAAATGCAAAATTTATTGTATAATCTGCGTGGATTATATAGTATTATTATGATGTATAATAATTTCTTGACGATTCCCGTCGAGCGCACGCGCTGCTATTTATATAGAAACAGAGCCGTATAGAAACCCTGTCTTTACGGCTCTGGCAGACATTTACCTAGCTTTTATCTTAGTTTAGATAATTATCCTCTTCTTTTCTTAATAACAATACCAGCGGCTCCGCACGCGGCGATAGCGGCGCCTGCCAAAGCGAAGCTTATACCGCCCGCCTTGGGAGGATCTTCGGGCTCCGGCGTAGGCGCGGGCTGTTCCGGCGTGGGCGTGGGATGCTCCGGCGTAGGCGCGGGCTGTTCCGGCGTGGGCGTGGGCTGCTCCGGCGTAGGCGTGGGCTGCTCCGGCGTGGGCGTGGGCTGTTCCGGCGTAGGCGTGGGCTGCTCCGGCGTAGGCGTGGGATCCCCGGGATCATCGATATACTCCCAGCCGGACCCTTCGAACTCCGAACAGAACGAGTCCGCGTCGTCCGGTGTGGCATAAACATTTATAATCATAGTCGGATAATGCTCGTCTGGGTTATACTCCTGATCGACGTAAATCTGTACATCCGTAAAATTATACCCGGTCGTATAGATGGAATCTATCGGCCCGCTGTAAATGTAATAGCCGTTTTCATATGGAAGATCGGTAAAAAACACAGGCTGCCACCAATCATAAGCGGTTTGAATATAGCACCTGTCCAATGAAACTCCTTCCGGTACAGCAACGCCCATGGTGAAAGTATCATCCTCGGTGTTGGCGATGTAATACTTATCCGCCGCGTTGAACCAGAGCTGACCCCATACGTCTATCTCCAACGCCGGGTCGTGTACGTCTACCGTGAAGTCGGACGACTTAACACCAGCGTTGATATGGCCGTCAGCCGAGTATCCCCTAGGCTCGGCAGCCGAAGTCTCGCGCTGTCCAGCCATAACCGGCATAGCAATCACAAGCGCCATGATGATTGCCAAGATCAATGCTAACCTCTTTTTCACTTGATTACCCTCCCTTGATTTGATTTTGTTTGACAATAATTACAACATTAATTATAATATACATTAGCATGAAAATAATGTCAATATGTTATTTGAAATAAATGGGTATTTTCAGTATTTTTTATTCTGTTTTGTTATTTTAACGAATCATACTATATTGTGTAAAAATACGTATCCCAGCCTATTGAATTGGCAGCGAAATAAAAGTTATGATGAAAATTCAACACAAATGCCTATGTCGTCGCATCCGTTGACTGTACGCTTTAGCTTAAGCGGCGCGGCAAAAAAGCCTAAAATCAACTCCATTTATATACGACGGCTTGGCTTTATCATCAGGCTTCAACGGTTACTTTCCTACGCAAAAGCGTGAAAAGATGCCCGCAATAACTTCATCGTCCACCTGGCGGCCCGTTATGGCGGCCAACGCGGTCAACGCCTCGCGCACATCCATTGCCGCGCAGTCTAAGTCGGCGGCGCCAAGGCTTTCCCGGATAAAGTCCGCCGCGCTCTCTATGGCATGCAGATGCCGCGCGTTTGTAACTAGCCGGCTTTCCGTATCCGGCGCGATAATTCGCGCGGCCAGGGTTTTAATCTCCTCAACACCCTCCCCCGTAATGGAACTGCTTACGAGTACAGGGCCGCCGCCCAAACGTCTTTTGAGCTCATCCATATCAATGGTAACTGGTAAATCCCCTTTGCATACAACCGCGATGAACGTACGGCCCCGCGCAAGCTCAATCACGTGCTCGTCCTCCGCGCTCATGCTCTGCCCGTCAAAGGCCAGCAGTATTAAATCCGCGCTCCCGACCGCATCCACCGTTCTCTTAATGCCCAATCTTTCCACTGCGTCCGCGGTATCATGAAGGCCCGCCGTATCAATAAGCCGTATGGGTACGCCCGCCCAGTCCATCTGCTCCTCGATAATATCCCTGGTGGTCCCCGCGAGAGGGGCGACAATAGCGCGCTCTATTCCTAGTAGCGCGTTTAGGAGCGATGATTTACCCGCGTTTGGCTTGCCGGCAATAACAACCTTGGCGCCCTCGCGCAATACGCGGCCCTTAGCCCCGCTCTTCGCCAGCGCTTCTAGCCCGGCTAAAGCGCCGCCTAAAATTTCGCTAAGCCTCTCCTGAGCCTCATCCGCCATCTCATCCGGGAAATCGATCAGCGCATTAATATAGGAAAGCGCATCCGTTAGTTTTTCCTCAATCTGCCCGATTCGCCAGCTCAATCCCCCCTGAAGCTGTTCAAGCGCAGACTGCGCTCCGCGCCGCGCCGTCGCATAAATCAGGTCGCACACAGCCTCGCACTGCGCCAGATCCATCTTGCCGTTAAGAAAAGCCCGTTTTGTAAACTCGCCCGGTTCAGCCGGGCGTACGCCTAACGCGGATATCGCGTCCATAACGCCGCGAGCGGCGGCAGGCCCGCCATGCGTATAAATTTCGGCCATATCCTCCCCTGTATATGTAGACGGACCCTTCAGGTAAACGGCGGACGCCTCGTCGATAATCCGGCCGTTGGATATTATCCGCCCGTAAGAGAAGTACCTGTGCCGGCAAGCTCCGGTAAACACAGCCTCAAGCGTTTCCCGAGAATGGGGGCCGCTGATGCGGATAACGGCTATCGCTCCCCCAAGCGGGGAAGAAAGCGCAAATATGGTTTCGTTCATGCTTTACTCCTGTAATTACCCGGGAAATATCCCCAAATTATTCCGTTTTACTTATTGGGCGATTTGAGCCGCTTGCGCTGCCGAATTAGGTTGAAATAACCGAAAACGGTCATTATAAGCGCGCCCGCAGCGTCTACTATAAGGTCTTTCATGGTATCCGTCAGCGCTTCGCGCCCAACTTTCGCCTGCCCGCCCTCAAAGGCGTATTTTTGCATATTAAGCCCAAGCAGCCCGTCCATGGAATATTCGTATATCTCCCATACCGCGCCTGCGGCGACGGCGAAGCAGAACGCGAAAAACGCTACGAACCCCGGGCTTAAATGCATGTTGATATTCTCCGCGTTGTTTAAAATGCTCACGAGAGTAAACCCAAGCGCTCCCAGCATAAAACCGCTGAACGTATGAAGCAGCGTATCCCAATGGGGCACAAGGTAATAAAAACTTCGCACCTCGCCCAGATAGACCGCGCAAAAGAGAAAAATAAAATACATCACATACATGTAATTGGGTATCTCCAGGTTCAGCTTCTTCTGAACCAGCGAAGGAAGAAACATAATGATGATTGCAAGCGTACACTGCACAAGCATCAGCATATAATCGCTTTTCAAGCGCGTATGTTCAGGATACCCTTGTATTTCGGTCGGCGCGGTAAAAACGTTAGCAGCCGCGTACCCGACCGAGAACAGCAGCGCGATAAAAAGTATGACGCCCGTAATCCTGCGCCATGACAGCTTGTGTTTTTTATCCATTTCATGGGCCTCCTCAAATATGGTCTTATATTAGCATAAGCCAATTCCGCGTTTTATTCCATAGAATATTTTAAACCCCAATTGCTATATAAATATGAAAGAACAGCATCGAGCCGTCCATATATGTTTTTTACTTGCTTTTTATATCCGTCTTTTTAACGTATAAAGAATATCGGGTTAAATGTAATCATGCCCAGGCTGAATCAAGCAAACGGTATTTACCTTTTTTCGGTTTTTACGGGGCAGTAGCTCCGCTTGCATGGATAACGCACCATGCAGTTAAAGCCTTGCTGCGTTAGGTTTTACGCTCAAAAGCGCGTATTTCTTCAAACAAGAAAAAATCAATCGGGAACCGCTCTACCCGAAATTCCCGGTTTAATCCGGCTCCAGCAGCCTTACAAAATATCATCGGTATATGCAAACTCTGTATGAAATCCAGAACGGATACTATTTATCAGGCCCATCCGTTTGTTTTATAACTTTATGATTTCTTAAACGGTTATGTGTTCGCAACGGCTTCACCGCATGCTATGATAGTAATGATGATACGAAGGAGTGTGATTCGTTTGTACAACATACTGGTATGCGACGACGATAAAGACATCGTCCACGCGCTCAGCCTATATCTTACCGCCGAAGGTTATCGCGTTATCGAGGCGTACAGCGGCGTGGAGGCTATGGAAGCGATTAAGAACAATCCGGTCCATTTGGCGCTGATGGATATTATGATGCCGGATCTGGACGGCCTTAGCGCCACGGTAAAAATACGGGAGCAAAGCAACGTTCCGGTAATCCTCATCACGGCAAAAAGCGAGGATACGGATAAGGTGCTGGGGCTGTCGCTCGGCGCGGACGATTATGTGACCAAGCCCTTTAATCCTGTTGAAGTAATAGCGAGGGTTAAAGCTCAGCTACGCCGGTATACGCGCCTGGGCGGAATGGAGGAGGCAAGCGGCGTATTAACCATCGGCGGTATCGAGCTGAACGACGAGGACAAAACGGTACACCTGTTTGGGGAACCGGTAAGCCTAACACCCATCGAATACAACATTTTAAAGCTGCTCATGGAGCATCCCGGCCGGGTTTTTTCCTCCAAAAATATCTATAAGCAGGTATGGAACGACGAGCCAATCGGCGCTGAGGCAACCGTAGCCGTACATATCCGCCATCTGCGGGAAAAGCTTGAGTTCAACCCCTCGGACCCAAGATATTTAAAGGTTATATGGGGACAGGGGTATAAAATTGAGAAAGGGGAGGGGGTATGAAGAGGCTAACGTATAGTCTTGGCGCGAAAATCACGGCTGTTATACTCTTCTTTTTTATATTAACCGCCACCATAATCTGCGCTCTGGCGGCGCTGATTATGCTTAATAGGGGTTATTACCAGCCAGGCAGCGAGTTCACTCATGCTTACAGTGCGTACTTCAGCCTGCGCTATTTGGTTATTGTACTCGCCTTTATCGGCGCGGCGGCCTGCGCCTCGCTGCTGGCGTTTCTGATATGCGCCGCCGGCCGAAGACCCGGCGTAGACAAAGCCGTACCTAACGCTATGGACAATATCCCGCTGGAGCTGTATGCGGCCGCCGTGCTCTTCATCCCATATATTCTTTTTCAATTTGGTATGGTTCAAACAATCCCCGCAGTTTTATTTATGAGCGCCGCGCTTTCTCTTTCGGGCATAATGCTGCTTGCCTTCATCATGACGTGCGCGACCAGGATTAAGGCGGGAGTTATATGGCGGACCACATTCATTTATTTGGCGGTGCGCGCCATTGCTGCTTTAGGAACGATATTTTTATCCGCCATGCGCCGGCTTCCGCTCGTGTGGAAATATGCCGCGGCCTTTTTATGCTATGCCGTTATAGGATTGGCGCTAATGTCCATGAGGCTGTATTGGCTGTACGCGGCGCTGGTATTATGCGCGCTGATATTTATCATAAATTTGCTCGCGCAGCTCGACGTATTGAAAAAAAGCGGCGAACTGCTCGCGGATGGAAACCTGAATTATGAAACCGAAACCAGCCGTCTGTTATGGGATTTAAAGCTTCACGGGGATAACCTTAACCGGATAGGCGACGGCATGGCAAAGGCAGTGGATGAACGAATGCGCAGCGAACGCTTCCGGGCGGAGCTCATCACCAACGTATCGCACGACCTTAAAACGCCGTTAACATCGATTATAAGCTATATCGATCTGCTTAAATCCAGGAATGTTCAGGACGAACCGGCGAGGGAATACGTCGCCGTGCTGGAACGACAGGCCATACGCCTCAAGAAGCTGACGGAGGATCTTGTTGAACTTTCAAAGGCTACCACAGGAAATATAACAGTTAAGCTCGAGCCGTCAAGCTTACGGGAAATTGTTAGCCAATCTATAGAGGAATATGCCGAGCGCCTGAAAAAAACAGGTCTTTATATTGTTACTAATTTCCCCGAAAACGACGTGGTTATCATGGCGGACGGCCGCTTGCTGTGGCGTGTTTTTGATAATATACTCAGTAATATTCTTAAATACTCCATGCCCGGAACGCGCGTATATATTGACGCGTCTGTAAAGGAAGGAGAAGCCATTATCGCTTTTAAAAACATATCGAGCGCACCGCTTAACTTGCCGGCGCAAGAACTGATGGAAAGGTTCACCAGAGGGGATGCCTCGCGCTCAACCGACGGAAGCGGGCTGGGCCTTTCTATTGCGCAGAGCTTAACGGAGTTGCAAAACGGCAGTTTCAGCATTGCTACCGACGGGGATTTGTTCCGCGCTCAAATAAGGTTAAAATTAGCTTAGCTATTCGCTGCGGCCGATTCTTTCTGAATAAAGTATTGTATAAGATTTGATTACGCGCTTTTACCCTTTGAAATCTCTAACAGCGCGTCATAATCCAGTACGGTTATCCGCCCTCTGCAGCATTGTAAAATGCCACGCCTTTTTAGCCTGCCAATAGATCGGGATACAACCTCGCGGGCCGTACCTAAAAAGCCCGCAAGCTCTTCATGCGTGATATTCAGCGTGTTTTTCTGATGCTCCCTGATTCTTTGCTGCCTGAGCTCATTGACTACAAAATGTGCCAGCCTGCGCTCAACAGAATAAAATAACTGCATATCCATCGCCCTTAAGATTTTGTCCATATGGGACGCCAATACTTTGAGCATATAATTACCGACAGCGGGTATTTGACGCGCCAGCAAACCCCAAACATCGCTGTTAATACAAATGATTTCGGATTTGCCCATCGCCTGTATGGTCGGCAAAAACGCGCTGTCGCCCATCAATCCTCGCGCGGCTAATACGCAGGGTTCATTTTTAGCGACGGTAAAAAGAAAGATTTCTTCGCCCTCCTCTGATACGATATAGTTTTTTATTATGCCGTTCCAAACGAGCATGAATCCCTGCCTATTCTCGGCGGATGAATCGATTATCTCCCTCGGATTATATTGGCGGATAATACTGCTATCAACAATCATGCTACGGCGCTGCTCGCCAATATCTTCCCAGAAGGGAAGGCATTGCGCTAGAAACATCGGGATAGATTTGATTTTTTCATGATTATTGATAATATTCACATACAACCCCTTTCCATTGCTCGAATAAACTTACAATGTAAAGTTGCTAAATGGTGTAAATTCTGTCGTAGCAGATTATACCAACACAATATATTTTATAAGTATCGGTTTTGCAGTTATGTAACTTAAGTTACATAGTCAATTAATAACTCTAACTCAATAATGTTTACCGATAACATACCTACAATAGAAGCCTTCGTATCTAACATGTTTCTTCGTTTCAGATGAAAACATCGGCATACATATTGATTCCTATTAATTTTAAACACCAAGTTAAATAAAAACCGGTATGCAAACGGGGTGTTTTGCTATGATCGTCCGGCAGGGTGAAGCCGGCTGTGCTAAAAAGCGTTGCCGCTTTAAGCAGTACGCCGGCCTGCCGTAGTAGAGGACGTCGTCGGTTGCCTTGTCCTTGATGAGCACCGACACGCTGCGGCCCGTTCCGGTTTTGGCGTTCTCATACGCAAAGCTGGCCGTATCACACGCTTTGCCGTGACAGGGCCGGAGGCGTCGTCGTGGACGTGGCTGCAGCCCTGCTCTTCGGCGCAGGTCATGCCGGAGAGCGGGAACACGCCCACCGGCATACTCAGGCACAGCGCCAGGGCCAGCCATCGGTGACGCCGCTTTGTTTTTCTCATGGTGTTTCCTCCTTTTTTTTCGGGTCGCCGCCCGGCAATCTCACAAGAGGGTTGGCATGGGTTTGTTTGTCTTGCCTATGCAGTAGGCAAGACAAGGGGTATACCCCTTTTGCGCTGTCTCCGTTTCATGGGTGGAACCGTTTCCGGCTCCCGGTCTTTTGTTCGTCCTGATTGTCGCAAATCCATCTATACTATTCAATAGAAAAAGCTTAAGCCGTTCCCACAGAGCCTAAACCGTAGATTTTTGTCGCAAACCGGGCTGATTCATGGTATAATGGTCTTGACAAATTGAAATTGAATGTAATTCGCCTCGTGGAAGGAGGAATGGATATGCTGGCTGTTGTCTGTGACGACCTCGCCGCCGACCGGGAAATCCTGCTGGAATACTGTGCCCGGTACGCGAAGGAGAACCGCCTGCCCGTCGCCACGCTGGAGTTTGACAACGCCGGTGCGCTGCTAAATAGCCGGGAGGCCAGAAGCGCCGACATGATGTTTCTGGATATTTACATGGACGGGGCGCTGGGTGTGGACGCGGCGCGCATCCTGCGGGGAAAGGGGTATCTAGGCACGCTGGTATTCACCACCACCAGCACCGAGCACTACGCGGACGGCTTCGATGTGGAGGCCGCCCATTATTTACTTAAACCGGTGCGCCGGGAGGCCTTTTGCGAGGCCATGCGCCGGGTGCAGGACCGCATAAACACCGGCACGCGAAGGGTGCGGGTCACTGCCGGGCGGGATGAAGTGGACATCGACGTTTCCGGCATCCAGTATATCGAGGTCTACGGCCACAAGACGGTGCTGCACACCGTCAAGGGCGAAGTTGCGGTGAGCCAGTCCCTCACCGCCCTGGAGGAGCGCCTTGGCGGCGACCCGTTTCTGCGGTGCTACCGCTACTTTATCGTCAACTTGGATTTTGTGAAACGTTTGAACGAGGACAGGTTTCTGATGAAGGACGGGCGGGAAATCCCCCTTTCCCGGGATGGCCGCGCCGCCTTAAAGAGCCGGTATATGGCCTATGTGTTCAAACGGATGTAGGTGTGAGGATGGAAGCGATTTTATCGGAGTATATTGTGTGGGTCATCGACATTGTGATGACGATATTCTTCTGCCTTTATGTCCTCAAAGACCGCCTTCGGGTGCGGAGGCCTGTATTGTGCGGCATTGCGGCGGCGCTGGCGCTTTTCGGCGCTGCGGCAAGCCTCGGCGCGGCTGCCTTTGCAAACGGAAGGCTCCCTTTCACGATGGACTATACCATCACCGCATTGCCGCTTTGGCTCATTGCCGGCCTGTTACTTTTGCGGTGGGCCAGCAAAGAGAATTGGGGCCGTCTGGTGTTCGTCCTGCTTCTCTCGGTGCAGACCCTACATTTCTGCCAGGCTGTGACCTATTTTACATACGGGCTTTTCTTTCCAACCCTGGCGGAGGGATCGTTCCACTGGGCCGACATCCTGGGCTTCGGCATCCCTCGCCTGCTGATTACATGGCCTCTGGCTATTTTTTGCCAGAGGCTTTATCACAAACTCTTGGCTGCTAATATGAAACAATTTTTTCTGTTGTGGGTCATCCCCCTGTTTTTTGTGTTATTATATTTCATGCAAAGTAACCTCTATTCCATCAATAACAATTTCACCCTGGCGAACGGCTTTCGCATCATTATCTGCGTGTGCGCTTTTATGACGTATTCACAGATGGCTACCGCCGTTTCCAGCAGCGCAAATGCGGCGAAGGAAGCGGAAACCCGTGCCCAACTCGCCCACCAGCTCGATTTGCAGCGGGCGCGGGTGGAGGATTTGGAGAGCCACGCCGAGGAAATGAAGCGTATTCGCCACGACCGCAGGCAGCATGTGCGGGTGCTGCGGGGCCTGCTGGAGAAGGGAGAGGTCAAGGAAGCCCTTGCCTATCTTGAGGATTACGAGGGCAGCATGGCAAAAGCCATCCAGCCGCCGCTTTGCGAAAACTTTGTGGCCGACACCCTCTGCCGCCGCTATGAAACGCTGGCAAAGCAGGCGGGGGTAAAGGTTTCCATCAGCGCGTCGCTGCCAAAGGAGCCGGGCGTCGCGGGCAGCGATCTGGCGGTCATCCTGGGCAACCTTTGGGAAAACGCGGTGGCCGCCGCGCTGGACCCGGGGGAAGGCCGGAGGTTTATCCATCTTCGGGTACAGGCCCAGGAGGAAAGGGTCTTAATCCGCATGAAGAACGGCTACGGCGGGCTGGTTTATCAGGAGGGCGAACGGTTCTTGTCCAGCAAACCGGGCCGAAACAGGGCCGAGGGCGTGGGCATCGCCAGCGTCCGGGCGATGGCTGAAAGATACGGCGGCATGGCCGACTTCACCTACACCCCGGACACCTTCACCGCCTCGGTGCTGCTGTATGCGGGCAGGTGACAGGCATACTGGGCAAGGCCGGATTTACAGGCCAAAGCCTGTGTTATCACTGGCTCTGAAGCAGGGTCTTAATCTACTGGCGAGCAATGCAAACATGTTATATCTGCTGTTTTTGCGGATTTTCCACCACAGGGGTAGCCCGCAAAACCGCCCGCTTCCATCCCGGAAAATTTACAAATTCGCGGGCGCGGCTGCGCGTCCCGCGGACACTTGATAAATACGGCGGTGAAAAACGGCGGCAAGCACAGAAAAGCTCCGTGTGACTATCCTTCATCACATGGAGCTTTTTGTTTTCCCGCTCGCCTGGCCTAAGTCAATAATATTGCGATACTTCTTTATGGCTCACGGCCTTTATCGTTCGCTAGTTTTAGTTACGCCTGAGGCAGCGCCTCTCTCTCAAGCATTGCGCGAACAAATTTTACCGAGTTCATCACGTCGTCCATATCCGCTGCTTCAACGGGAGTATGGATATACCTTGTGGGGATGGATATGCATCCGGCCAATATGCCCGCCTTTGTGCGCAGTATCGCGCCCGCGTCCGTGCCGCCCGCGGTAAGGATTTCGTTCTGAACGGGTATGTTCGCTTCCTTCGCGCAATCCTCCATATAGCGCCGTACGCATTGCGGGATGATGGCGGAGGAATCCATTACCTTGATGGTTGGCCCTTCCCCGAGGCTTACCGACATACGCGCGGATTTAGGCGTATCGCCGGTACGTGTTACGTCGAGGTTCAGGCTAAAATCCGGCTCAATGGCGTAGGCGGCGGGGCCTGCGCCGCGCAGGCCGACCTCTTCCTGCACCGTGAATACGACATAAAGATCGTGGGGGCATTTTATTCCCTTAACCGCTTCTATAATAATGGCGCAGCAGAGCCGGTCGTCCAGCGCGCCGCACGCGAAGCGCTTGCCCATATCCACAAAATTACCGGCATAAGCCGCGATATCCCCGATTTGTACCTTCTCAAGCGCCTCCTCACGCGTAGCAGCACCGATATCGATAAACATAAGCGGCAGCGTAGCCGCCGAAGCGGGCGTTTTTTCCGTTTCATAGAAGGTAACGCCGCGAACGCCGTTTTCAAATACGACCTCGCGCGCCAGGGTAATCACGGGGGATACGCCTCCTACGTTTGAAACCCGCAGGAAGCCCTTTTCGTCGATATCCACAACGATAAGGCCGATCTGATCCATATGCGCGGAAAGCATTACCTTTTTCCCGGATACTCCCTTTTTATAAGCGATTAGGTTGCCCATAACATCGCGGTAGACCCTGTCGCAATGCGGCCTGATATACTCTTCAAGCACGCCGCTTACGGCGTTTTCGCGCCCCGTGGGGCCGTACGCCAGGAGAACCTCTTTTAACATATCTTTAAACATTCTTCAGCACCTCCTCAAATTTTTTGGTATTCAAAAACGCATCCGCCAGTTTAAGCGCGTTTTCATAATCGCTTACAGAGGCGACGCTGCATGGGGAATGGATGTAGCGGCAGGGTACGGAGATGCCGCCCGTTATGGCTCCAACACCGGATTTATGGATAATACCGCCGTCGGTTCCTCCGCGCGTTCCCTGTCGCATCTGCCAGGGAATCCCCGCAGCCTCGGCCGTTTCGCGCAGAGCGTTGAACATCTCGGGCCGCACGACGGTTCCGCCGTCCATAAATGATATAGCCGGGCCGCCGCCAACCCTTGATACCCACTGGTGCCCCTCTGACTGGGGCATGTCATTGGCGGTAGTACCCTCAAGTATCAAGGCCAGCTCGGGCTTTACGTTATACGCGGCCGCGTGCGCCCCGCGCAGGCCAAGCTCCTCCTGTACGGTGAATACGGCGGTGAAATCGCAATCATAATCGTTTTTTAACAACTCAATAAGTATTGCGCAGCCAATGCGGTCGTCGAGCGCCTTGCCCTTCATCAGCCCGTCGCCAAAGAGCGAAAATTCCGTATCGAACGAGACGTAATCGCCGATTTTTACGTATTTTTCCGCGTCCTCTTTATCCTTTGCGCCGATATCGATAAACAGCTCCTTATGGGTCAATACGCGCTCGCGGTCCGCAAAAGACTGCAGATGGATGGCCTTTGCTCCGATTACGCCCGGTACCCGGTCGTCGCCGATAAGCACGCGCTTTGACACCACCACCCGGCTGTCGATTCCAGATGCGGTATAGGCCACAAGGCCGTTTTCCATCACGCCGCGCACCATCATGCCCACCTCGTCCATATGCGCGCAGACCATGATTCGGCGGCCCTTTCCAGGCTTGCGCACGTAAAGGTTGCCCATCGCGTCAGTATGCGTATCGGGGGCAAACGGCTTTACGGCCTCCTTAATAAAAGCGCGGACGCGTCCTTCGTCTCCGCTGACGCCCGCAATGTTACTTAATTGTCTAAGCATAGCGCGTCCTCCCAGTCCTCATTGATATTGGCGATGAATTGCGCTAAGAGCCTGGCGCAGTTCTTCAGCGTCGCTTCCTTTAGCGTTTCAACGCTTGTATGCATATACCGTACCGGAACGCCAAGAAGGGCGGTCGGAACGCCGCCGCGCTCCACCTGTATCGACCAGCCGTCCGTGCCGGAAAAGCCCATGCATGCGTCAATCTGCTTCGGTATATTGCATTGATCCGCCGCGTCCAAAAGCATTTTATGCAGTTTTGGATGGATATTGCCGCCCTTGGCTAACTCAATCTTATCCATATCGCAAACGTCCAGAGGATCGACGCCCGGCGTGGGCGCGTGCGTTACGTCGATAGCAATGCCCATATCGGGCTTGATTCCGTACGTTCCGATGGAGGCGCCGATGCTCCCTCGCTCTTCCTGAACCGACGCGCAAAATACGACGGTGCAGTTAAGCTTAACGCGGGAAATATGCTCCATCGCCTGGAACAGGCATGCGACCTGCGCCCTGTCGTCGAGCGTTTTTGAGCAGATCACACCGTTTTTCAGCTTAAGCGGCTTTATCGGATCGAAGGATACAAAATCCCCCACGGATACCAGCTCCCTCACTCGCTCGGGAGGGTACCCGATATCGCAAATAAGCTCGTTGATCTTATAGCCCTTTTCGCCGCCGGTGAGCAGGTGCGGCGGAACGGCCCCAATAACGCCGGGGAGCGCTTCCCTGCCGTATACGCAAACCTGGGAGCCTGGGAGCACGCGCGTATCAACGCCCGCTACGGAGCATATTCGCAGCATGCCGTTTTCCTCAATATCCGTTACCATCATGCCGATTTCATCCATGTGCGCCATGATGAGGACGGTTGGCCCCACGTCGCCAACCCTTGCGAATACGTTCCCGAGGGTGTCGCTCCATACATCCTTGGTATAACGGCGGAAATATCCTTTTACTGTTTCGCCCACGGCGTTCTCACTGCCTGAGACGCCGCCGGCTACGACCAGATCGGATATCGCCTGAAACATATCCATTGAACACAGTCCTCCTTGATTTGTTGATAATGATTTAAAATCATCTATATTATAGCACCTTTCACACGGATATGGCATATATATGCCTCCCTTTTACTTCTATTAATACGCTAATTCCGGCGCGCAATACAAACGAGGCGCCAGCCGGCGCACAAGAATTCCATATCGATTGCGATACGATTCTTCCGCGGCAGAAATTGAACGCTTGCAAAACTACGCCGTCTTGTGTAAAATAGAATTCTACTTTGATATCAAGTTTGCCGCGCTAGGCGGGGAGTCAGCGGTGCCCTGTACCTGCAATCCGCTACAGCAGGGCTGAATTCCCGTCCCGAGGCTGGCCCTTGTGGGGTCTGGAACCGGTAAGGAGCGTTGAGTTTTGGGTCCCGTGCAATCGGCGTCTGTGAACCATGTCAGGTCCTGACGGAAGCAGCATTAAGCGGAAAAGCCGATGTGCCGCGGGGAAGCCTGAAAGGAGCCGCCTGCCGGGATACCGCCCGGAAGGGTTTTGTCAAGGGATGGGTGCGCGGCATTTTATATTAATTAAAATAATAATCTTACATATACTGTTACCTAAAGCATATCAAATGCAGAAATTTTCGTTAAGTAATTAAATACTGCGTACATAATTTTCAATAATTTCCCCCAAGGTACATTTGTACGGCATACTATATTACAGTTAACAAAAGTGATAAGCAGCTGCCTGTGAAAATAACATTTAAAGTATATTATGCGTTGTGATGCGCGCATAATTGCTGATTAATGATAAGCTGACAAGCCGGTAGTGCCTTGCCGATAACCGCTGCTGGTCTGGCGATGGCTCTGTGATGTCTAAGCTACTTCTCATTGAGCAGCAGCCATTTTAGCCTGGAAATGTAATTGCGGACCTTATCCTTATCCATTGCGTAATAGGTACGGTTCCCGCCGAAAATGCTGCTCACAAAGCCGGATACCTGAAGTTTGTTCATATGGTGCCAAATCGTTGTTGTGGATAACTTGAAGCGATCTGAAAGCTCCTGCCCATAGGCGGTGTGTTCCCTTAAGTAGCAAAGGATTTCAAGCCTGCCGGGGTCGCACAGCGCTTTGGTTATGTTTGAGAGCGTGGTTATGGTTTCATCGTGCGAGGTGATTTCTACAAATCGCTTTACAAGCACGCCGATAAACAGTTTGGATACGTCCGCGCTTGCCGCCCTGATAATATAAAGCGAGTTGAAACCCAGAACAGACGGATGGAATTCAAGCGGAAGGTTCTCCGTTACGTCCATGCCGAACTTTTCGCGGAGGAACTCTTCCAGGTTCGGTATGCTGCCGTACAGCTCCGTGAAATCGTCTAACAGCTTAGTATAAAGATCCTCGCGTTCGGCAATTAACTGCATGGCGGGCAGCACAATTTCGTACAGCTCATCCGTATAAGCGCTGAAGTGCTTATATGTATCGATTATATCCCACTTGCTTTCCAGAGGAATGGCAAGCGCGTCGATATGCTTTGAGAATTCTTCTATAGTCATTTCGTTCGCTTCCGAATTAAGACCGGATACATGGAGCGCGCCGCATATCTGATACCGAATCTGGCCGGGCGTCATGCTTTTGAGGCTGTCTCTGAACGCTGCAAGCTCCTCAAAACCGTTATACTCCGGCATGCAGAAGATGAGGCCGGCGGGATTTGCGCTTTCAGAAACCATATCGTCGGACAGGCGGGTGAACTTCTTGAAAAAGAAATTCAGCCTTTCATCAGGGATTTGAATCTGGGAATCTAAAAAAGCTTCCAACTCAATAACGGGCCGTATCAAGCTTTCAAGCTCTTCCCCGTAATTTTCGAGCTTCCCGCTCAGGCTGTCGAGGATTACACGCGCGTTCTGGCCGTTCACCCTTCGGCTAAAATATGTTAAGGCCTCTACTAAATAGTTAAGGCTCGTATTCATGCTCATGCCTCCGCCTCCGTTTTTATCAAATTTTATAATCATAGTATCCTCCAACAAAAAAACTTCGTCAATATTATTTAACGGTTATTGACATCAGCACAGGCTGACCCTATAATTGTATTTGATGGATATAGGCGAAGTCAAGAATAGCAACTATGTTTATAGAATGTTATATTGTTTGAACCTCACTTAATGTGATGGTGATAAATCGCAAAGAGACATGACGGCGTGCAAAGAAAAAAGTGATGAGGAGGTAATAAGACGATTGGGTTTTGAAAGTGAAAAAGTCTTACCGTTTAGGGTTTGACGATCTGAGAGGTGGAGCGTGGCTCGAATAAAATCATTTATTTCGTAAATTAAGCAAAGTAAATATTGTTTATATTAATTGCGGGAAGCGTTTTGAGCCAGTGGTGAACCAAAGGTGTTTAACTATTAACGACGCGAAAGGAGCAACCAATGTACTATAATCGTAGAAGAACAAAGTGGCAAATGCTTGCGGCGCTTGCTCTCGTTATGGCGATGCTAATAAGCGTTACAGGACAAACGGTTTCCGCGGTCGGCGAAAGCGCCAACGGGGGCGGCGTCCGAGTCAATAAACTGGACGGCACGCCGGAGCTGCCGGAGGCGGGGAAAGCGCCGCACGGCAAAAAAGGCGAAGGCGCGCTGTATAATGATGATGATCAGGTGGTGATAATCGTTGAGATGGAGGATAAGCCGCTCATTGACGACGCCTCCATGACGAAAAACACCGGCGCTGGGCTTGACCTTACGAAAAAAGGGAAAAACCGAAGAGACATTCTGCTGGAAAAGCAAGCTGATATACAAAAGAAAATAACCGCCTCAATGCCTTTAGAACTTGAAATTCGGAACCAGTATACGCTGCTGATGAACGGCTTCTCAGCGAGGATTGAATACGGCCGGCTCGATGCGATACGCGCTCTGCCAGGCGTAAAAGCGGCGTACGTGGCCCCGGTTTATATTATTGAGCCGGACGCCGTATCCAGCGGCGAGATGGTTGGCGCTGCGGATGTGTGGAATGCCACGGGTTATCGCGGCCAGGGGATGCGCATCGCCATTATCGACAGCGGCATCGACGTCGATCACGAGCTATTCAGAGACGCGCCGGAGGACCCCGGCGTGGATATTGAAATGATTCGCGAGAATTTGAACAACCCCAATCTACATGCCAAATTGATGGATCCCGACATTACGGCCGAAGACGTATACCTGAACGACAAAATCCCATTCGCGTTTAACTACGCAGACGGCGTGGCGGACGCGGATCATCACGGAGGGAATACGCACGGGACGCACGTCGCCGGCATCGCGGCCGGAAACGACGGCGTTCATCCAGATGTTATCGGCATGGCTCCTGAAGCACAGCTCTACATAATGAAAACCATGTCAGAAAATGTGCTTTATTTTGACGCGGTTCTTACAGCATTGGAAGACTGCGTTATGCTTGACGTCGACGTTGTGAATATGAGCCTTGGCGCTGCTGCCGGGTTTACGGAAGCGGAGGGCGTCACCAGCATGGACGGGGTTTACAGCAGGCTGGGGAGAACGGGGATATTCATTTCCGCGTCCGCGGGCAACAGCTACAACGCGGGATACCGGAACCGCTGGGACAAGGATTTTCCGCTGGCGGGCGACCCGGATAACGGCATTGTAGGCATGCCGTCTACGTTCGCTGAATCCACCTCTGTCGCAAGCGTGGATAATAAAACCTACATGTCCAACTACTTTGAAGTGAATGGGCGAAAAATAGCTTATGAGGATGGGACTTCCGCGAGCTCTCAATACAATTTCCTGACGCTTGTGGATTTGCCGCTCATCTATGTACCGGTTCCTAACGGCGGAGCGGCTGAGGACTACGAGGGGCTCCAGATGGACGACTGGAGCATAGCGCCAAAAGTAGCGCTTGTCCAGCGCGGCGGGGGGCTTTCATTCCAGGAAAAGCATGATAACGCATTGGCGGCAGGCGCTTACGCGATGGTTGTTTACAACAATGAAGCCAACTCTTGGATTCTGATGCAGATTGAGCGCCAGAGCATACCCGCCGTTTTTATTCCGATGGATGACGGAAATTATATGCTTGAGCAGAACCAAAGGCAGATGACGGTAAAGCAGGATTTATGCAGGGCCGATTACCCATACGCGGGCGAAATGTCATCATTTTCGTCCTGGGGCCCGACGGCGGATCTCAAGCTCAAGCCCGAGATCGCCGCGCCGGGCGGCAACGTTTATTCGTCGGTAGACGGCAACGGGTATAAATCCATGAGCGGCACGTCCATGTCCGCTCCGAACATCGCGGGCCTGGCCGCGCTGGTTAAACAGTACCTTAAGAACGACGAACGGTTTGCCGACCTTCCAGAAGAACATATGCGGGAGATGATCAACACCCTGCTCATGAGTACCGCCATACCCGCTGCCTATGAAGATGAGTTATTCGGGGAAATACCATACTCGCCCAGGCAGCAGGGCGCGGGCATGGCCAACGTCAACAACGCTGTGCGTACAAACGCCTATCTGTCCGTACCCGGCATGCTAAGGCCGAAAATTGAACTGGGCGACGATCCTTTAGAAACCGGAGTATACGAGCTTACCTTTAACGTACATAACTTCGGTTCTGAAACGCTCAGCTATAAGATCGAGCCCACAATGATGACCGAGTTTACTGATTACGATGAAACAGGCAGGCCCTTCATGGCAGGTACGCCCAATCCCCTGTTTCCTGAAATGGAATCGAATTGGGGTGGCGACGTGGTGGCCGTGCCCGCGGGCGAAACCAAACAGGTAGCGGTAACGCTAACCCTTGGCGCGGGCGATAGGGAGCTGCTTACATACTGCTATGAAAACGGCATGTACGTCGACGGTTTTGTGAAGCTCGCCTCGTTGAATGAGGACGGCGTTGACCTTTCCGTTCCTTTCTTGGGATTCTACGGCGACTGGACAAAGTCTCCGCAGCTCGACCACGGCTTTTACTGGGATACCCTACTGGATGAGGCAAATTTCAAGGCGTCCATGTATCCGCATGAAGCTTCCGCTGCGAAGGATGAATTCTTCCTGTACTACCTCGGCGATAATATGCATCATTACGTTGAGTACCTTCAGGATAGGAATGCCATCTCCCCCAACGGCGACGGCAATTTCGATTCCCTGGAGCAAATCTATACAAGCCTGCTGCGCAACGCCAAGACCTTCAGCTATATCATTGAGGGTGAGGACGGCGCGGAGTATTACAGGCTGGATTTAGGAGAGGTTTCCAAAACATTTTATGATACCAACTCCGGCCGTGTCTTCCCGGTGGGGGCGAACCGGTGGGATGGTATCGAGCCCTGGTTTGGTACGGACGGTGACGGAAACGCGCTTCCCAATAACGCGAAGGCAAACGTGCGCGTGGAGGCAACGCTGGATTATGATAAGCATGAAAGCGCCAACCTGCGTTCCGGCTGGGAGTTTCCGGTAACAATCGATATTGAATCACCGGAGCTGCTCTCATATAAAATGGAGGAAGAAGGCGGTAAGGAATATCTGCGAGTCGAGGTTAGCGACAACCAGTATATAGCGGACGTATCCACATATGCCTACGTTAACGATATGGCAGACTACCGTATAGAATCCTTCCCGGGCGAGGCTGAGGAGCCCGGCCGGAGCCTGACGTTTGACCTAAATGTTCAGAACCATGAAAGGATTCTGCTTGTTGTGACGGATTACGCGTGCAATGAAACGTCATATGAGATTGAAATCCCCAAGGAAGGTTTCTGCGTCGAACCCTCCAGCGCGGTTTTGTATGTAGAAGAACAGCGGCAGCTTTCAGCGGCGCTGTATCTGCGGGAAACGGGCAATGAAAACGTGCTGGACGAGCCTGTCGAGTGGTCGAGCAGCGATAACGCGGTTGCGACCGTATCGGATAACGGGCTAGTAGAGGCGATAAGCGCGGGCGAGGCGGTTATAACCGCGCGGACCCCGTCTGGATTGTCCGCCGCATGTGCCGTAACGGTTAAGGAGATGGCGGACAAGCCCGCCCTGATTTTCAATAAGGACGTGTACTTTGGCCTGTACGAGCAAAACGCCAACGACGAGGACGGCAAGGATCCCATACAGTGGCGCGTGCTGAGCAGCGACGGTGATAAGGTCCTTCTCATGAGCGAGCGCATACTTGAAATCCACCCGTTTATGGATTGGTATGGGGAACTGAGCGTACCGGCTACCTGGGAGGATTCCGACGTGCGAGCTTGGATGAACGGCGAGTTCTATGAAAATATGTTCTCGGCGGCGGAAATGCCCGGTGTTATGGATTCGCTTGTTGAGGCCCGGATTAACCCGGATTACCCCGCGGTTAATCAGGGAGCGGATACGCGGGATAAGGTTTTTCTGCTGTCCTACGAAGACGCCATAAATCCCGATTACGGCTTTGCGAACAATACGGAGGCCGCGCAGTCACGCGTTGCTCTGATGACGCCAAGCGTGCTTAAGCATCTTCAGGATAACGATTCTACTTCTATGGAGGTATTCTGGTTACTGCGCACGATGGGATACGATAGTGAGCATGTGGTGTTTATCGATCCCGTGGGCGGAATATCCGCCGCCGGCGCGCTGAATGTAACCGGAAACACCTCCATCAGGCCGGCGTTCAACCTGGATCTGTCCAAGGTGGCGTTTACAAGCGACGCGACGGGAAAACCACAGCATATCGGAGCCTTAACTCAGATGGGTATCCCTGACGGCGCTGTAAAAATCACGATGTATGACGATGGGCAATCCGTTCAGGTAACCAACGAGATACCGGGGGTTATTTACGCCGGCGGAGATGCCGTTGTAAATTATCAAGGAGCGACGGTTGGCGAGAACCAGTTTGTAAGCGTCACGATAACGGGAACGAACGGACAGATTCTCTATTACGGCAAAATGGCCAAGAGCGATGCTCAAAGCACAGCGACCGGGAGCTTCAGCGTTCCAACGGGCATGCTCAAGGAAGGCACCTATGCGCTCAACGTGTTTGCGGAACAGGATAACGGTGAATCGCGCACGGATTTTGTGAGTGAAATGCAAAGCTTTGTGTTTAAGGTCAGCGACGAGCAGCCCACACCCGGGCAGCCCACGCCTACGCCGGGGCATACCACGCCCGATCCTGAGGAACCGCCTAAAGCCGGCGGAATCAGCCTGGTTTTATTCGGCGCTGTGTCAGCCTCCGCCGGTTTATTGGGAATGGCGACGCGTAAAAGGAAGAAGTAGGCAGTACGATAATGACATGTCGGGAATGATTAAACTTAACGGACAATTGCTGCCGTGACCTATCGAAGGGGAAAGCGAAGGCTTTCCCCTTCGCCTAATCAGCTGGTACACGCGGAAATTTCTATAACTCTAATATCAAAGAGCCTAATCTGTGAATAAATTCCGTACATTTTCATATCTATAAAATTCTATAAAATCTGGGCGGGATTCAGCATGTAAGCACTAAAAAGAACGGCGACCTCCGTATTCATCAGCGTCTTGAGTGCCATTGCACTCAAATATAGCAGGAAGTAAAAATTTTATATGCGGCTATTCTTTACAGTATAATCATGGCGATAAAAAGTATAAGATTTCGCGTCGTTTTTATGGTTGTCATATCTGTTCAAAATCTACTCGTTTTATTAATAATAAAAATGATAATGACTTATAAGCTAAGCGATAAAAAACGGCGCCCGATTACGGACGCCGCAAACTAAGCTGTGAACCGGCTAACTGAAAATCAGCATGCGATTCGCATTGAACAATCATTGGGCTTTGCGCTATTCGCCCGGATTTTCCTGAATGCTTTTCTTGCGCGCAGGGCGCTTATTGCGCGGGCATTTTTGTTTTGGAGCATCCCTATCCATCAATTCATCGTTAATTATGGACAGGTCTTCTAGGAGCCCTTCGGTACCACCGGGCGCGCCGTGTTTATGCGAACCTTCCCCGCATGGCTCACCGGCAGCGGCGGCTTGAGCGCGTTCGTCCTGTTCAGGCGGTGTTTTTTCAGGGCCGTGTTCAGCGCATGGGCCTTCGCAGCCGTCGCGGCAAACACGTTTGGCGCAATGCCTCCCCTGCCCCGTAACGGTTACTTCCCGAAATGGATATTCCCGCACATCGTACGTACCGTCGCTCAAGGCTACTTTTACCTTGGTCTTCTCTGTGATAACGTTGTTCTCAAGCACCGTTCCTGGGCCGTCGGCAGTCATTACCTCCCGTCCGCATCTGGGCATCTGGCTACGCATTGTTTCATAACATTCCTGTTCATACTGCAAACAGCACATCAGGCGGCCGCATATGCCGGAAATCTTATTTGGCGATAACGAAAGGTTCTGTTCCTTCGCCATTTTGATGGATACGGGTGAAAAATCGGATAAAAAGGCGTTGCAGCAAATAGGCCTGCCGCAGGAACCCAGGCCGCCGAGCATTTTTGCCTCGTCCCTGACGCCGATTTGGCGCAGTTCTATCCGCGTTTTAAACACAGACGCAAGATCCTTAACCAGTTCGCGAAAGTCGATCCTCCCGTCGGCCGTAAAGTAAAAAGTGATTTTGCTCCCATTAAACGAATACTCAACGTCCACAAGCTTCATTTCAAGCTCGTGCTTTTTAATCTTCTCCAGGCATATCGCATGCGCTTCCTCTTCACGGCCGCGGTTCTTTACGCGCTGCTCCGTATCAGTAGCGGTTGCTACCCGAATAACGGGCTTAAGCGGCACGATTATCTGTTCGTCTGGAACAACAGTGGGCCCCTGGACCACGTCCCCATATTCTACTCCGCGCGCAGTCTCCACGATAACGCCGTTCCCCTGACTGATATTCAATTCACCGGGACTGAAAAAATATATTTTGCCTCCGTCTTTAAAACGGACGCCGATTACATTCGCCATTAATCCTCCCCCTGATCAACGCATTCCTTAATTTGAATCAGGAGCCTGTCCAGTATCATACCTTGGCCGGCGCTGGTTCCAATACGCTTTTTAGCGTCAATCAGCAAGTCTATGATACAATGAATCCGCCGGTCTGTAAAGCGGGAAGCGTATATGCTGATTCTGGCTCCCCTGTCGGGATTCTCCAGACTGCAGCTGGATACGCCGGCTACCATGACGTCCCGGCAATATGAAAGCATATAATCTATAACCCTTTGCGCATTCTCTCTCGTCCCAGCGATATGGGGTACGGAGGGAAGGGGCAATTTGGCGCTCAACAGCTTATCCATAACCTGTAAGGCGTTTTCACGAAGCTGCGCCGCCTCCTCCGACAAGCACAGCTCCACGGCCGTATCCAAGCGCCCCCCTCCCGCGGCGGCGCAGACGGCCGCTTTTGCGGGGGGGATACCTTGAGCCGCCAGCCTCTGAGCCATCTGGGATGCGCTTAAAAGGCCGGGCCGCAATATAGCGCACCGGGAACGAATCGTGGGCAGGAGCCCGGCCTCGTTCCCGGTTAATAAAAAATAGGTATCCGCCGGCGGTTCCTCCAGGGTCTTGAGAAGCGTGTTCTGGCAGGCTTCAGTAAGCCCATGTGCGTTATGAACATAAACCGCCCGCCGTCCGCCTGAAAAGGGGCGGCGCGAGAGCTCCGTGCCAATTTTGTCCCGAATATCACTTACGCGGGCGGAATGCGCTTCTAGCTTAATGAAGTCCGGGCTATCGGCAAGCCTGCCCGGATCCTTTACGCCGGTAAGCTCAGCCGCCGCGCCAAGAGCCGCCTGCTCCTGTAAAACAGGTTCGCCGCCGCATATAAGCACTGCGTGCGGAAAACGCCCTGCCTTATAAGCGCCCGACAGCCAGCTCCGAATCTGAGCGTATGAGTCCATTAGAATTTGTGAAACTGCTGTACGTCAAGCACAAATACCGTCGCGCCGCCAAGCGTTACCTGCACGGGCGTGGGCGCGCTGTCCGTATAGCCGGGCAGAGAGGAGGGGATAACCATATACTCCTTGCGCGTACTGGACTGGCTCTTGATAATCTCAATCGCTTTATCAAGGCGGTCTTCTTTTACGCCGATCATCAGCGTGGCGTTTCCGCCGTGAAGAAAACCTCCCGTACTGGAAATCCGCGTGACGCTGATCTCATTTTGAATCAGTGCGCGCGTAAGACGCCGCGCGTCATCGTTCTGAACGATAGCAAAAATCAGTTTCATGTTTGCACCTCCATACATTTAATATTTAGGACGACGTCGGGGATGCGCCCCAACGGAGCCGTTCATTTGCCGCCAAACAGGATCTGGCCGAGCTCCCGCGCGCTGGCGGCCGTGTAATCAGGAGCGCAGGATGCGATTTCATCGGCGGAGCCGTATCCATACGAAACGCCGATAGCAGGGATACCCGCCGCGCGCGCGGCATTGAGATCATAATGCCTGTCGCCAATCATCACCGCGCCGTCCGGCATGCCCAGGCTTTTGAGCGCCAGCATTAAAAGCTCGGTTTTTTCGCCGATACCGCCGTCGGTAGCGCCCTGTATCAAATCAATCCACCGGCGCAGGCCGAAACGCTCAAGATGCTGTTTAGCGATGCCCGTGATTTTTGAGGTGACTACCCCTACGGTTGCCCCGGCCTCTTTAAGAGATTTTAATAAATCCTCAACACCCGGATACGGGCGGGCTAACGACAACGCCGACCCTTCGGCTTTTAAACGATAAATCCGTATCGCTTCTTCCAGCATCCGTCCATTAAGCCCCATATACTCAGCGAAGCCAACGTTCAGCGGGGGGCCTATTAAAGAGCGCATGGATTCCTCGGATATGGGAGGGAGCCCAAGCTCATCCATCATTCCCTTAACGGATGCGAATATTGCGGGGCCTGTCTCGATCAGCGTTCCATCGAGATCAAAGAGGATGACGGAGTATTTCAACATATCGCTCCACTCCTATTCTATTTGCGCGACGGGCCGCCCATTCCCTAATAAGCTTTGAACGCGCCGCAGCTGGACCTGAAACAATTCGGACTCATACCATTTATAACATTATACCACTAATTGGACAAATTGCGCAATTTCTCCGGCAGATGGGATATGAGCGCGTTGTCAGGATGGAACTCAAGGCGCATTAACCTGCCGCCCCGCCTGTAATAAAGACAGTGAGCGGTTTTGGCGGGCCGCCCGGTAATCCGTATGGCTTTGGGCCGCTCCTGAAAACCCGCAGGATGGCTTTCCCGCAAGGCGATACGAAGCATCTCGTCCGGTAAAACTATCTCGCTTACCCTGGGCTTATCCCCGATCATCTGCTGGGCTATGAGCGTTCCGGGAGGGAGCTCCTCGTGCTCGCGAATCTCTTTATCTTCTTTAACCGATTCATCCCGCTCGAGGATTACGGTATAACGGTACGTGCACAGCCGCCTTCTGAATATGACAAAGCACAGGGCGGCAAGGCCGGCGAACATAACGGCCTGTACAGCGGCCGGAGGTATGAAGGCGCTTATTGCGGAAGAAAAGCGGTTCATTAAAATCATAATCAGAAGGATTGCGCCCGCCAGCGCTAAATCCGCCTTTTTTCCACCCTTTGCGTTCTCCTGCGTCTGCTGATACATTAGAGCATACCCTTTCCGCCTGTTCCCCGTATTTCGGGCGGCTTGGCCATCGCATTTATTCAAGATAGCATGATTTCATGTTAACATCTTGAAAGAACTGTGTCAAACCAAGCAATTCATATAACCGAGGCTTGAAAGCGAATTGGAAATAATAGATAATGATAGCTGAATCTATAAGATAGAGGGTTGTTTATGTCTTATCAATTGTTCATCGACGCTACCGCTGACCTCAGCGTTAAAAAGGCGGCCGAAGCCGGCCTGAACGTAATCCCGATGGAGTACGCGCTTGAGGGCGAGGTTCAACAGTACCTGCCCGGGGAATCGGGCATGCCAGTCCCGCAGTTTTATAACGGGCTGCGCTCGGGAGCCGGTGCTACGACCTCCCAAATCAACGCTTTTACGTTCAAGGATCTGTTCGGGCCCATTCTTGAGCAGGGGCAGGACGTATTATACATGGGCTTTTCATCGGGTTTATCCGGTACTGTTCAGGCGGCCGGGCTGGCGGCGGATGAGCTCAACGCAAAGTATCCCGGGCGCAGGGTAGCCGTAGTGGATACGCTTTGCGCATCCCTTGGCGAAGGGCTTTTGGTTTATACGGCGGGTAAAAAGCGGTTGGCCGGCATGGAGCTGGAGGAACTCAGGCTTTGGCTGGAGGAGAATAAACACAACTTAGCACACTGGTTTACGGTTGACGATCTAAACCACCTTAAGCGCGGGGGAAGGGTGAGCGCGGCGGCGGCGGCGTTCGGGACTGCGCTGAGGATAAAGCCCGTACTGCATGTGGACGACGAGGGGCGGCTTATTCCCATGGAAAAGGTGCAAGGCCGAAAAAAGGCTTTAAAAAAGCTGGTCGATAAAATGGAAGAAACGTTTATTCCTGAAAAGAACGACGTGATTTTTATAGGCCATGGGGATTGTCTGGAGGACGCTGAGCGCGTTAAGGACGATGTTAGAGAGCGATTCGGCGTTAAAGAGATTTATATCGATTTTATCGGCCCGATTATCGGCGCGCATTCCGGGCCGGGAACGGTTGCGCTTTTTTATTACGGCGCTAAGAGATAAAATACGATGCTGTTAATGCGCGTATAAAGCGCGGCATGGCTCAAACTACCTGTTTTGTTTGTTGCGTCTGGCAGGGAACCGAATGAGCCGCCGCTTTGATTGGCGTTTATCCGTATGCCCGCCGGAACGCTGGCGGCATAGAGAAACAGCATATCAAAGCCGGTATGCTAATATCAGACGAAAAATTCGCAAACCCTAATAACGGCTTACGCCCGCCCCGTTGTAATGAATTCGCAGCCGTGGGGTACGGATGTAAAGTTTCACATATACTACTTCTTTAATTTCAGAAAGGAATGAAGAAACACATGCAATCGCATAATGCGGACGCTCAAACCATTTGCGGCGCGCTCAACACATCCGCGGATTCCGGGCTGTCCCAGAAGGAGGCTCAGCTAAGGCTAGATCAGCACGGCCCCAACAAGCTTGCCGAGAAAAAGCGCAAGCCGCTTTTGGCGCGTTTTTTTGATCAATTCAAGGACGTCATGATTCTCATCCTGCTGGCCGCGGCCGCCGTTTCATTCATTGTGGCGGTTAACGGGCATGATCCATCCGAGTTTTTTGAACCGCTCCTCATTGTGTTAATCGTGGTGCTTAACGCGGTTATGGGCATGGTTCAGGAAAGCAAGGCAGAGGCCGCGCTTGAGGCGCTTGAAAACATGAGCGCCCCGCATGCGCGCGTGCTGCGCGAAGGTAAGGAGCTGTCCATCGACGCGTGGCGGCTTGTCCCGGGCGATATCATTCTTTTGGAAGCGGGCGATTACGTGCCGGCGGACGCGAGGCTGATACAAAGCGCGTCGCTTCAATGCGAGGAAAGTGCGCTGACCGGGGAGTCCGTTCCGGTACAGAAAAACGCCAATGAAGTAGTACCCGAGGACGCGCCGCTTGGCGACCGAATCAATCAGGTTTACTCTGGGTGTTCGGTGACTTACGGGCGCGGAAAGGCCGTTGTTACTCAAACGGGTATGAATACGCAGATGGGGCGCATTGCCAACCTGATTCGGGGAGAGAAGGACGCGCGTACGCCCTTACAGATGAAGCTGGCGTCCATGGGCAAGGCGCTGGGCTTCGTAGCCCTTGGCGCGTGCGCGGTTATATTCCTTATCGGGCTAATCGACGGCATGCCGGTGCTGGATATTTTTATGACCTCCGTTTCGTTGGCGGTTTCCGCCATTCCTGAGGGGCTGCCGGCGATTGTGACGATTGTATTATCCCTGGGCGTGACGCGGATGGCCAAACGCAACGCCATCATCCGCAGGCTTCCCGCGGTTGAAACGCTGGGAAGCGCTACGGTTATCTGTTCGGATAAAACGGGAACGCTGACGCAAAACCGGATGACGGTAACGCGGCTGACGCCCTTTAATATAGCTGAAAACGAGCTGCTCCGTCTTTCAACCCTTTGCTGCGACGGTACGGTATCCATTGAGAACGGCCGGGAAACGCACCTCGGAGACCCGACGGAAACGGCCATCGTTATGGCCGCGTTGAAGGCCGGCATAACGAAGGAGGAACTCAACCGGCTTTATCCCCGCGCAGCGGAGGTCCCATTTGATTCGGAGCGCAAACGCATGAGCGTGGCCGTTAAGGATGGCGACGGCTACACGGTTGTTGTAAAAGGCGGCGTGGACACGGTGCTCCCGTGCTGCGTTGACGCGCCTGAGAACGCGCAGCTTGAGGCGGAAGGCATGAGCAGGGATGCTCTCAGGGTCCTGGCAGTGGCGGTCAAGCGGGTTTCGCAAGTCAGCGAGGAGCCCGCGCCGGAGGAGCTTGAATCAGGGTTGACGTTTATAGGGCTAATCGGCATGATCGATCCGCCCAGGCAGGAAGCGAAGGACGCTGTCGCGCTATGCCGAGGGGCGGGGATTAAGCCCGTCATGATCACGGGAGATCATGTTTCGACCGCTTCGGCGATAGCGCGCGAGCTGGGAATACTTGTTGACGGAGACGAGGCTATCACAGGGGTTGAGCTTGCCGCGATGAGTGAGGAGGATCTGATAAAGCATGTGGAGAGCACCGCGGTTTACGCCAGGGTTTCGCCGGAGGATAAAATCCGTATCGTAAAAGCCTGGCAGGCGCGGGGCGCGATCGTTTCCATGACGGGGGACGGCGTAAACGACGCGCCGGCGCTTAAAGCCGCGGATATTGGCTGCGCGATGGGCATAACCGGAACGGACGTCGCCAAGGGCGCATCGGATATGATTCTTACTGACGATAATTTCGCTACTATTGTGGAAGCCGTAAAAGAGGGGCGTGGGATTTACGCCAACATCAAAAAGGCTGTGGGCTTTCTTCTTGGCACCAATATCGGAGAGGTCGTGGCGGTTTTCGCGGCGATACTGCTCTGGAAGGTAACGCCTCTGCTATCCATGCAGCTTCTATGGATTAATTTGATTACGGACAGCCTGCCGGCAATAGCTCTTGGATTGGAGAAGGTGGACGAGGATATGATGTCCGTTCCGCCCCGGCCAAAGGATGAAGGCGTGTTTGCCAACGGGCTCGGCATAAAAATCCTGCTGCTCGGCGCTTTCTTCGGCGCGTTGACGCTGATTGCTTTCCGTATCGGAATAGACGCTACCGGCGCGCTGGCTGGAGGACAGACGATGGCGTTCATGGTGCTCGGGCTTTCACAGGTTGCTCATTCGCTTAATATGCGTTCGGACAGCTCGCTGTTCCGCACGGGGTTCTTTACAAACCGATACCTGACGGGTGCTGTCGCGCTATCGTTTTTACTTACGGCGCTGCTGCTGTTTGTCGCTCCGTTAAGAACAGCGTTCGGGCTTATAGCTCTTCCTGCGGAACTGTACTGGATCGGGCTTTTGATGTGCCTGACGCCTATCGCCGTAATGGAAATAGCAAAACTTATTATAAACGCCAAGAAAAGAAAAAAGGGCGCTTAAGCCGCAGACAAGCGCTAACCCGCATGCGGCGTTAAGACAAAAAACGCGATAGTTCATTCGGCTCCCTTAAGCGAAAAGGGAGCCTTTGTAAATATTGCTCAAACTATACATAGCACAACACAAACAAAGTTAACGTTATATATGATGACAGTTTGCCGTTACGTGAAAGCAGAGGAGAAGGGACCAAAAACGCGTTATTCTGTATTTGCGCTGTTTCGTTCTATTAAGGTATTGTCAGTTGAAGGCTTTTAATATTATGCGCTTGATATATATTATTCCTCACATTATGTGATTTAGGCTGGGGGAATGGGGATTTTCGGCGCCGTCCTGGCCCCGAGGGTAAAATTATGCCGATGAAAGGTTGTTTAATGACCGATCAACATAAAAAAATAATTATTTTTTATGAATATTTAAAAACTACGTGTTGTAGAATGCTCTCATGTATGATACAATGACTTAAAGTGTAAGTGTTACGCTATTTAACATCGATTACATTGTTCAACGCCGCCGCAGCCTGCGATTATCCACAGGCTGTTGGGCTTTGAAAATATACATTGAAAGGGAATGTCAGCATGAACGAAGTGAAAAGCTTGCCAAGGAGCGAGCTGGAGATCATTAAAGCGATGTGGTCGTTAAACGAGCCGGTAAGTGCGGCGCAGCTAAACAATCACATTCAAAAGGGTTGGCGTGTGCAGACGCTTATTACCCATCTGGCCAGAATGGTCGCTAAACAGGTAGTAACAGTGGAACACCGCCCCGCAACGCATGGAGCCCGTTATTTTTACAGCCCATGCATCGATAAAACGGAGTATATCAATCAGGAGACATCGTTGTTTATTGAAAGGCTTCACGATGATAATATCAAGAGCGTGATGGACTCCATGTTCAGTTCGGGTAAAATTAAGAAGGAAGACGCTCAATACCTGCTATCGCTGTTTAAATAACGGCTGATGAACGCGAAATTGATATGAAGGCCCGTTTGCCGGTATTCCATGCGATGGATACCGGCTCGTGGGCTTTCGTTTTCAAAAAAATAAAGCGGGACGCGGAAAGAAACGCTATATTTTCGACAGAGGGATATTGCTATTTATGGTGCGACCGAATATACTGATCATACAAAAGCATGAGAGGAGTCGTAAAAATGAGCGAACTTGACATAGTCCTGCTCTATAAGGCGCAGAATGAGGCGGAGGCTGGAATGATCGCTGAAGTGCTCAGGGATGCGGGCATCGAGTGCCTGGTAAAAACGCAGGGAGCCGGGTTTTTATACCAAAGCTCCATATTAATGGGCGTGGATGTTTGTGTAGCGGCCGATCAGCATGAAGAAGCGAAAGAACTCATTGAGGGCTACTTTAACGCCTCTGAATTTGTTTTGGATGGCGATGAAATTGCGGACGTTGATCGGGTTGAATCGGAGGACGATTAGCTTTGGGGGAGTCAGCTTTAGCTGGATTTATAACCATAAGTAAACCGATCCTTAGCGGCCGCCTTTGTGCCCAAGCCCCAGGTGTATTGATAAACGTCTAACGGGCCCTAAAACAACAGCCGTACGTTTATGGCTGCTGGATACAACAAGCACAATTACGATGGGCGCTCCGCCATTAGGAACGCCCAATCTTGCATACGCATTAAAGCGCATGCCAAGCCTAAACAGACATTAATGCTAATATAAATACAATTTCTCACAAATTTGTGAATCTTATAATAAAGCTGCGTTTACCTTAAAGCCGAATAGAGGAACAGAGACAACTAAAATATATACCCTATAAAACCGGGCATGAAGCCTTAACTTCACGGCATTAACGATTTTTATCCGTACCGGCGATTACCTGTTTTGATTTGAAATGAGATATGAATATTTAATTGCAAGCGTACAGGCTGTGACAAAAGCGATTAAACTTTTTAAGCGTTGCATGAAGGCTCTATCGCTTAGGGCACAAAGCCCCTGTGCGGGATAAGCCTTACTGCGCAAGGCTTTTGGTTCGCAACAAGAATGTGGCCGCGAGCGTATGGAAGTTATCGCTTAACAAAACTTTAAACGACTGGCCCCTCCAATGCTAGGGGCCAGTCGTCAACATTATAGATGCTGATTACCGGTCGGTTATTGAAAGCCTATCTGCGCTTCCTGCGCGCAATGAATCCGGCTGTTCCGGCGGCAGCTGACACAGCGCCGAGTACCGTAAGGCTTATACCGCCAGCTTTAGGAGGATCCTCAGGCGTAGGCGTAGGCTGCCCTGGAGTAGGCGTGGGCTGCCCTGGAGTAGGCGTAGGCTGCTCAGGCGTGGGCGTGGGCTGCTCAGGCGTGGGCGTGGGCTGCTCAGGCGTAGGCGTAGGCTGCTCAGGCGTGGGAGTAGCGCCGATTTCAAGGTACCGGGCAGTTATGGTCAGGTTGCTTTGCACGTTTGTGAAAACGCCGTCCCATCCGGCAAAATCATAGCCTTCATGAACCGGAGGCTCGGGAGCCACAGCATCCTCTCCCGCAAGAACGGGCTGCTCTTCAATCGTTTCTCCGGTCAGTCCATCGACAAACGTTACCGTGTATTGTGTCTGCTCAGTCTCTACCAGCACATAGAGCCTGATTTCATTGTAAGTCGGGTTTGTCGCGGGCCATATATCAAACGCGGGGGCCTGGCCTTCTATCGATTCAACGTAGGATAGATGATCCCAAATGCCTGTTTCGCTCGAATCCGTACGCATATTGCCTTCGCCGTCCCATATCCAGTTATTCCGTGGAGACTGCGTCAGGCCCAGCCAGGAGTAGCCGTTTACCTGCACTATTTCGCAGTACTGGCTGTTGTTCAGGCTCATAATTGTCCCGGCCGTGTTTTTGGAGAATACCCAGTTGTGCTTCATTTGGGCATTTATTATCGCTTCCTGGCCGCCGTATTCGCCAAGCTGAGCGGCGTCGCCCACAAGCCGGATGCTGCTCTGACGATCATAAACGTCGCTCATCATCATCAGCTGGCCGTTATACTCGGAAGCGATAACGTACTGCTTACCAGGAATAATTTCATTGGTGCGCACGTAAACGCCGCCTTCCACAACGGTGGTAACCGTCACGTCGCACGTATCCGTGAACCCGCCGTCCACGGTTGTTACCGTGATTTGAGCGGCTCCTGGAGCAACCGCCGACACAACACCGTTACTGTCGACACTCGCTACGGATTCGTTGGAGGATTTCCAAGACACCGCGCGGTTCGCGGCGTTAAACGGAAGCACGGCCGCGGCCAATTTGGTGCTGGATCCAACGATCATCAGCGTTTCGTTCCGATCGAGCGTCACGCCCGTTACGCTCACGTCGCCAGGTGGAGGCGGGGGGTTGGAGGGGACCATAAACATGCCGGTTATCTGCGCGTCATGTCCAATAGGCGAGAAATAAGTCGCTTCACCGGTTTCCAGGTTAACTTCCTGAAGGCCGTTCACATCGCAGTAAGAGGCCCACAGCATGATCTGGTTGTCGTGATCGTAGGTAAGGGACTGCCCGTAATTGACCTCCTCACAGCCGGTAGGCCCGATAAGCTCCGCCTGAGCGGTTTCAAGATCAAGCCTGTAAAGAAGGCCGCTGTTCGCGGTTATCCCGTACGCTTCTCCCTCGGTTGTAATATCGAAAATCCAGATGATGTCTTCGGTATTGGGCTTACCGACTTCACGCAGCTCACCGGAACCCATATTAACCTCATAGAGCATCCATCTGCCCTGCTCTCTGAAGCCAACCGCGTACATGCGGCCAGTTGCGTAATTGTAGGCCATAGACATGATCTGCGCGCCGCAGTTATAACCGTTGTAATACCACTGTGTATCGTCGAGCGTGGTCATAAAATAATCGCCTGTAGCTGTAAACCCGTAAATCGTTCCGTAGGCATACGCCATGGCATAAGTTCCCTGGCCCGGGGTGTAAAGGGATTCAAGCTCCGATGGATTATTTGCGTAGAAGGAAACCATGTCGTCCTGCATGCCGCTGGCGGCCCAGGTACGGAACGCGTACAGCCGAGTGTCGGGCAAGCCCTCGCTGACGGTAACGGCGCATTCATCCATGAACCCGCCATCGTGTGTGGTAATGGTGATTACGGCCTCGCCGACGGATACGCCGCGGACATTGCCGTCTTGATCAACCGACGCGACGGACGTATCGGAGGAGGTCAGCGTTACTCCATCATCATACGCGTAAACAGGATTAATAACCCAGTTGAGCTTTGTTCCAGAACCCACGCGGATGTTGGCCTCATGCCGGTCAAGCTCAACGCTCTCAACCGGAATCGCTTCGCCCGCGTATACGTTGGCGAGCCAGCCGCAATCGTGCCCCTGGCTCCAGAAGCCCGTCTTTTCATAAGACCAGGTGAAGGTGTATTCGCCGGACTCAGGCGCAAAGTACACATACTCGTCCCAGGGCATGAGCTGGAGCTCTGCGTCGTTTTCGTAGCGGGAGACTTCCTCGCCGTTGACGTAAAACGCCAGATGCGCCATGCCCGGGTGGCAGCTTACGCGCCAGTCAAAGCGGATCATCTCGCCCTCGTTGAGGTAATGCGTGGTAGAGATTTGGCTCACCGTGCTGTTCTTCGCCACGTTGGTGCTCGTTGCGCAAAGCACATCCTGGAATCTAACGACTTCCCACGGATATTCTCCGCCGGTTTCAAATTGCAGCAGGCCGGGCTCAAGGTTCAGCGCTTCGTCGAGCGACTCCGAGGGCTTATCGCCGGAACCGTTTGCGAAATCAGCGAAGAAGGTACCGAGAACAAAATAACCCAGTTCGTCCCCGATGAACCCGAGATCGTTAATTTCTCCGGTTTGAGGATCAACGGTGTAAAGCTTCCCGTATATCCCCAGCGAGGAACCGGAAAGCGAGGAGTAGGTAAGGTAGACAAGCCCGTCTTCCCTGTTGTACGTTGCGGACGGAACCCACGCGTTGCGATCCTCAAACCGCCCTATGGCAGTCGCGTTGCCGTCAAGATCGAGTTTTACGATGTTTCGGGTAAGGAAATCCACGGTGAAGAATTCGCCGTTACCTATGTACGCTATGGGAAGAATAAACACGTAGTCGTTCGTGTTCCACGACGCGACCTGCGTAGCGCGGCCGGTAGCGCGGTCTACCTCGCAAAGCTTGTTGTCGCCGGCCAGGCCATAGATTTTATCGGATTCCCAGTCGTAGGTAAGCGCCTCGATGCGCTGATTACAGGAGCCTATAAGGGTGGTTTCAAAGGTTTCGGTATCCACCGAATAGAAGTTGTAGTCGTTATCCAGCCCGTAGATGGTTTCCCCGTCGTACGCCGCGCTGAAGAACTCAACGCCCGCGCGGGAAAGCTCCGTAAGCGTGTTGGAAGGATCCAACGTGCTGAATTTCACCCACGCGGGATAAGGCACGTAGGAACCGTCGTCCGTAAAGTGGTTGCGGGTATAGCCCAAAATGGTGGTGTTATCGGGAACGCTGGGCTCCGGGTTCGCGAAGTCCGCGAAGAACGTGCCGAGCGCATAATATCCCTTTTCCTCGCCGATGTATCCAAGGTCAACAACCTCGCCTGTTTGTGGATTCACGGAGTAGAGGTTGGAGCATGTGCCGAGCGAGGAGCCGGTAAGCGAAGTGTAGGTGAGGTAGACAAGCCCGTCTTGCCTGTTATACGTCGCGGACGGCACCCACGCGTTCGGGTCGTTAAGGCGGCCGATAGCAGTCGCGTTGCCGTCAAGCTCCAGCTTGAAGATGTTGCGCGTTAGGAAATCCACGGTGATGAACTCACCGTTGCCGACATAGGCGATGGGCAGGATGAACTGGTAGCTGTTCGTGTTCCACGACGCGACCTGCGTAGCGCGGCCGGTAGCGCGGTCGACTTCGCATAACTTGTTGTCGCTGGCAATGCCGTAGATCTTATCGGATTCCCAGTCGTAGGTTAGCGCCTCAATGCGCTGATTGCAGGAGCCTATAAGGGTGGTTTCAAAGGTTTCGGTATCGACCGAGTAGAAATTGTAATCAATATCCAACCCGTAGATTGCCTCCCCGTCGAACGCCGCGCTGAAGAATTTGACGCCCGCGCGGGAAAGCTCCGTCAGCGTGCCCGCCGGGTTTTTTGTATCAAACATCACCCATGCGTTGTAAGGCACATAGGAGCCATCCTCACCAAAGATGTTGCGGGTATAGCCGATGATGGTGGTACCGCCCTGAAAATAGCTGCCCGTGTCGGAATACAGAGCGGTTACGGTCATGTCGCCCTGGACCGTCGTGAATGCACGGTCCCAGCCGGAGAACTTATAACCGTCATGCTCGGGCGGTTCGGGAGCGACGGCGTCCTTGCCTATCTGTACAGCCTGCTCCTCAATTATCTCGTTATTTAGCCCGTCCACAAAGGTTATGGTGCAATATTCAGCCGGCGTGACCGTGACCGCGCACTCAGCTTTAAATCCGCCGTCAACAGCGGCAGCTGTAATCACAGCGGTTCCCGCGCTGATTGCGCTCACTGCGCCGTTTTCAACCGTAGCCACACCCTCGTCGCTTGAGGTCCAAACAATATCCCGTATATCGGCGTTTTCCGGCGTGAACGCGCATTCCAACCGAGCTTCGAAGTTCTCAGCCAGCGTCAGGCTCGTTTCGCTCAGGGTAATCCCCTCAACATGAACGACCGGCAGATCGCTGGCGGTAAACGTAAGAGAACCGGTTTCGTTTGCGCTGTAACCGGTTACAAGCAGATAGTATACGCCGCCCTCTAATGCGGTATAGTCAATTTTGCTGAATCGAGAACCATTGTCGTCGTTAGAGTCGATGAGATTAAAATCCGAGTCGTAAAGGCTTATATATGTATCGATCAATTTGCCGCTCGCGTCGCTTGCCGTTTCAAAGGAATATATATGAAGCGGCTCAAGCTCAACCATAAACCCAACGGCCCAGGTGATCGTGTAAGCGACTCCGTTGCGGCTGTACCGGATTTGCTCGGATTCGTTCCAGCCGAGCGTCAATCCTGCGGACTCTCCAAACTCTGCCTCGCGGTATGTAATACCGGCCTCGTTCGGGAGATCTATCGGGTTTACTACGGTGACCGCGCAGGAAGCGATGAAGTTGCCGTCGTTGGTAACAGCGCTTATCTGAGTTTCGCCCACGCTTACCGCGGTAACCAGACCATTTTGATCCACGGTTGCCACATCCTCGTCGTCGGACTGCCAGGACATGGATTTATCCGTCGCGTTCGACGGTTCAACAGCCGCGATGAGCGTGCCCTTGGAACCGACGGCCAGTATGCCCGATTCGGCGTTAAACGATATTCCAGTAACGTCGATAGGTTCGGGAACCGTAACGGAGCAATGGGCGGTAAAGCCGCCTTCTTGGGTTGTCGCCGTAATGACGGCGGTTCCCGTGCTGACGCCGGTAACGAGGCCGGCGTCGCTCACCGTCGCTACGCCTTCATCGCTGGACGACCAGGTATAGTTTTTAACTGAGGCATCTTCCGGCTCAATGAGCGCGGAGAGCTGAAGCGTTTCGTTAATGTATACGGTAGCTTCCGCCGGTTCGACGCTCACGCCCGTTACCGGCCTAATCTCGCCGATGCGCACGTCATCAAGCCACGCGCAGTCTTCCCCATAGTCGTCGCCTGAATCCTTAACATATTTCCATTCAAACACATGTTCGCCGGGGGTAGGCACGTAAATATGCTCCCTCCAGTCCGCAAGTACTCCGTTGGAAGGGCTTGACAAAATGGCCGCGGTCTGCCCGTCAACGATAAATAAGGCCTTATCGTAGTTCGCCTCGCTGCTTACGCTCCATTCAAACTCAATGGTCTGCCCCTCCTGAGTCGTCATGGTTGTTGTAACGGAGCTGCTTCCGTTATTTACACCCTGGCATGTGGATACGGCTGCATTGCGATCTTCCAATTCCACGGCCGTCCACGGATATTCTCCGCCAGTCGTAAAGCTGAGCGCGCCGCCCTCGATATTCAGGGCGAGATCCAGCTGTTCGTCTTTGGTGGACAAAGGATCTGCAGCTCCCTCGCCTCCTGCGCCGCCCGCCATTGCCGCGAACGGTATGGCGCAAAGTGCCATAATTACCGCCAATAGCAATGCGAACTTCTTTTTGCTGTTGTTCATGACGTACCTCCTACTCAATAGTTCCACGCATGTGGAAGGGAATGTACCAACATTATAGCATTATGCGGTGGGGTTGTCCATTGAAAAAAGATGTAATTACAGTCTGTGGGGCAATTAATAATCGATAATCATCGTATGCTCAATATTGACTTTGTTGAAGATTATCGGCATACTAATAGCAAATATGGGAGAGGATCGATCCGTTATGAAAGCTCTTGGTATTATCAATCCGCTGTTAGAAGCAATCGAGTATTTCAGATACAAGGCAAACGGCGTTTCGACGGAAAAAGTGATTAACCGCCTGCTCGCGCAGCGGGAGATCGAACGGGGAGAGTTGGAGAGAATACTCCGCCCCGCGCTTGAACTTGAAGCGTGCCTTGACAGATACATTGTAACGCCGCCAAATTGTGAGAAATATTTTTCGGATTTTGAACGCGCCGGCGGCGCTGGGGTTATTAAATCCTGCTGCGCTATGCTAACTATGTTATTTTCAGACTGCCCGGATTATACGGATATGGAAACGTTGAGAAAGGGGCTGCTCAGCCGTAGCCGAGAGGAAATACGCACGAACTTTATAAAGGAACTGGGCTCACATATCGTCGTGGACGACACGGAAGATTCCGCGAGCCAGGGAGTGGATTATTTCCTTCGGTTTGTTGAGGACATGCCCCTGTCTGAACATTCAAAGTGGCAGATTATATGCGCGTATAACCGTTTTGAGGAGTACGTTAACGAGATTTCAGCCGTATTAGAGCCTGCTGTTGAGCTGATAATTGAAAAAAAGCACCTGTACGAGCCCTATTTGGAAGGGTTTGATCGGGAATACAGCGACGTGAGCGACATTCTTGACAACATCAAGAACCTTATTGGAACACATTTTATTATAGAAGACCACGGGCTGGTGTACCCCAAAATTCTAGCTAACAGCGAGTTTACATGGATTTACCGCAAGCCTGAAGAAGGCGGGCCCGTCGTATATATCGGCATCGGCGTGCGCCCGATGTTTGAAGTGCCGTATAAAGTACAGGCTACCGTCAACTGCGAGGAGGTGCTCAAAGTATTGGGGGACAGAAACCGCCTCGCGATTATGCGCATGCTCAAAAGCAGGAGCGCCTACGGGCAGGAGATAGCGGATATGCAGGGCCTGTCGCCCAATACCATTTCCCACCATATGAACAAGCTGCAGGCCTGTAATTTAACGCAGTCCACGGTGGAGGGGAGCAAGGTGTATTACGCGTCCAACCAAAAGACGGTGATTGCGCTCATCGAACAGCTAAAGGATATGCTGGTTGAAGAAACGCGGAACGATTAACTGACTTCGCTGGCGGGGGCGAAAATTTTGGTTGATTTGGAAGGAAAGCGGCGTAAGGGTTGCGCCTTGGGATGATTGAGCGCGCTTGCGCCTAAAGTGGCGCCGCGCGCTTTGGCTATCATAAAACGCCTCAGATTTGATAAACGGGTCTTTAGCAGGCTATGCTCGTGAGCGGCTGCGCGCTGCGAGGAAAGTTTTAGCTGCAGGGCTTATCCCTGAATGGGTGTTAAGCGCCAGCTGTGCAAGCATCCCGTAAAGCCCTAAAAAAGCGGTGTGATTTTTGACGGTTTTTCAACTAGTTTCCGTCATACCCCCATAATTTAAGCCACGCCCTTACCGATTCCTCCCAATCCTTGTGTCTCCAACCGTCCTTGTATTCCGATAAGTTCTCGCGTAAAGGCTCGAGTAAAAACTGTAAAAAATCATGCGGGCTCTTAAAAGAGTATAACTCCTCTATCCACCGCAATTTCTCCATCATCTTTTCTTCTATGGCTGCTGCGTTTTCTTCAATGGCAATGCCGGCCTCTATTAGCCTATCTTCCCAAATCTTCGCCGATTTGCCGCAGGATGTTAGTAAAACAACCGTCAAAGTCAATACTAAGCAGACGGCAACCAACTTGCTTTTCATTAATTGAGCCTCCTTTTTTTAAACTTACCTAGTATCATAGTTTGTGGAACTTACAATTCGATGACGATCGGGTGACAGATTAGTCACTTTGAATAACGGATAACTCTTATGGGAAACGGAAAAGGCGCGGTATTGTGCCCGCCGCGCCGATAATCAAGTCATGTAAACGCGAACGCGTCAATAATATTTTTCAACTTTCATGGCGTACATCATGGTAATGAACATGACAAGGGAAGCCGGCGCCTTAGGCGCCGGACCAGTGTGTCGAAAAAGTGGCTGCGCCACGTTTTTCGAGTTACCACGGGGCGCTTTTATATTGGCGCGGTCAGCGCCCCGTGCAAAGAAACCTTTGCTGAGCAAGGCATTCCGAATCTGACGCTCATGTCGTCAGATTCGGTTGAAAGCCTACGGGGGTTGCGGATCCACCCAACCCCGGGTTTTTTGGCTGAGCCGGCGCCTTAGGCGCCGGCCTTAAACCGCCCTTTAAAGGCGCAAAAACCACCCTTTTGAAGGGTGTTGATTGGCCGCGCGCGAAACGGTTCTTAGCCGATAAGCGCCCGGCCTTTTAATCAATCGCAGCAGCGGGATTTATCGTCTCTGTTTAGCCATTCTACCGACGCGTCCATCGCTGCCCTGCACGCCTCCGTGTTATCGAGGGCGTTGAGCATAACGAAATCGTGAATGGTGGCGTTTACGCGAAGGGACGTCACATTCACGCCTGCCCGGAGCAGCTTTCGCGCGTACGCCTCGCCCTCGTCGCGCAGAACATCGGCCTCTCCGTTGATTATCATTGTTTGTGGAAGGCACTTGAGCTGTTCGATGGAGGCGCGTAAGGGGGAGGCTGTTATCTTCATCCTGTCGCTCGCTGACGGTGCGTACTTATCCCAAAACCAAATCATCCCCGCACGGTATAAATAGTAATTAACCGCGAACTGCTGATATGAACAGGTGTTGAAGCACGCGTTGGTCACAGGGTAGTATAAGAGCTGTTTATGAATTATCGGGCCGCACCTGTCCTTTGCCATAATCGCAAGCGCTGCCGCCAGGTTCCCGCCCGCGCTGTCCCCCGCAACGGTTAACGGGCATAAATCCGCGTCTATGCACGCCTTTTGCATTAGCTCGGGGAGCATGCACATAACGCTGTAGCATTGCTCAACCGCAACAGGATACCGCGCCTCAGGGGAGAGCGTGTACTCCGGAAATACTATGACGCGTCCGGTACGCGAAGCGAGCTCGCGCACAAGCTTATCATGCGTGTGCAGGCTGCCGAACACCCACCCGCCGCCGTGCATATACAGTATAACGCCCGAACGCCGCGCGCAGTTTTCAGGGAGGATAAAATGTGTATTTATACAACCCCATTCACCCGTATCGACTTTAACTGTGGTTATTGCGGCTGGGCACTTGAAAACGGGCGAATCCTGCGCCGTTTCCAACCTTTTACGCCCCTCCGCCGGCGGTAATTGAAAAATCAGCGGCGGTACGGCGCTTTGACGGCAAACCTCTTGCGCCGCCGGCTCCAAAGGCACTGTTGTTTTAACCATAATCAAACGCTCCTATACATGAATTATCGGAGTAACCCGCGAACCCATTAAGCTCAGGCTGAGTACGGGCCGATAATTCAATATATGCGAAGAAGCCGCTTACAAGCGCCTAAGTAATTTTAGTTACAAAAGCCTGCGTACTATTTAGCCGGTTAAACGCCGGAGTTTTGGTACGCTTAGAAAATGTGGCGGAGAGCGCGGCATCCGGTTCAGTTATTTAATCCCTGCTCTCTAGGAACCCCATCCCGTACATCATGATGTTTTCGGCCATTGCGGCCACGTCATCGGCGCTGCCTACCATCCCCTCGGACAGCCACTTTTGCAGCAGCCCAATACAGCCCGCGCTCACAAACGCGTAGAAATATTCAATTTGCTTCGGGGTAGCGGATGCGAAATAGCGGGAGTAGGCTTCAACGCATTTTTCCCGGCCAAGGTTTATAAGCCTGAGCGCAAACGCTTTATCTCCGTAATCGCCAAGCGTAACCGTGCATATATCCGCGTTGTCCTTCAAACACTGAAAGATACCGGCGGTAATTTTTACGGGCGTGATGTCTTTATTGTTGGTCGCCAGCAGGGGTTCAAGGGCTTTTAGGAAATCCGCCAGCATCTCCGCCTCCATCTTCTCTAGAAGATCGTGTATATCACGGTAATGGGCGTAAAACGTACCGCGGTTTATACCGGCCGCGGTGCAAAGCTCTTTTATTGAAATGCTTTGGATGGGTTTTTGGCGCAGCAGGTCCATAAACGCCCTGCGGATAAGCATTTTTGTTACCCGGGTTCGGTGATCCGTTACGGTTGGCTTCATAGGGTTTTTCCTTTCGTATTGCGGTCCTTAAAAGTATCGAAAATAAGAATTTTCTGTTACGCGGCCCGCCTTCCAGACAAAACCTGTTGGATATGTCGGTTAACTCGACATCTCACAAGGATCTGCTGTTTGTAGATAAACTCGCTATCTAATATAATACTTATAGAGAAGAAAATCAACATAATGTTTAATAAGATTATGAGGAGTATAATTATGAAACGTGTGTATATTATTACAGGAGCCAACGGACATCTCGGCAGTACCATTGTCCGTATGCTTAAAAAAATGGGAGCTGCGGTCCGCGGGCTGGTTCTGCCCTCACAAAGCGCCGCGGATGAGGAAAACATCCGCTATATTCACGGGGATGTGCGCGACAGGGCAAGCCTTAGGCCGTTGTTTGAGAACGCGGAGGGCTTCGAGCTTGTCGTTATCCATACTGCAGGCATTATTGATATATCCGAACATGTTTCGCCGATTATGTACGACGTGAACGTAAACGGCGTGAAAAACATGATTGCGTTATGCATGGAGTACGGCGTTAAACGAATGGTTTACGTCAGCTCTGTACACGCGATACCCGAAAAGGGGGATAGCGGCGGGGAGCTGCAAGAGGTAAATCGTTTTTCTCCCGACTGGGTGGTAGGCGGATACGCTAAAACCAAGGCGGAGGCTACTCAGGCTGTTTTGGACGCGGTAAAGGAGGGGCTTAACGCGGTAGTGGTTCACCCTTCGGGAATATTAGGTCCCTACGACGGTTCAGGCAACCATTTGGTGCAGATGGTCATGGATTATATCACCGGGAAGCTCCCCGCATGCGTAAAGGGAGGGTACGATTTCGTGGATGTGCGTGACGTGGCCTACGGGTGCCTTTCCGCCGTCGATAAGGGAATAACGGGGGAATGCTACATCTTGTCCAACCGCTATTACGAGGTTAAAGAGGTGCTGGGCATGGCGCGAGAGGTCTGCGGCGGCAAAAGGCTTCCGGTGCTCCCCATATGGATGGCAAGGGCTGCGGCGCCGCTTATGGGTTGGATTTCAAGGCTTCGCAAGCAGCGCCCGCTCTATACGAAATATTCCCTCTACACGCTGTCCAGCAATGATAATTTTGACCATCGCAAGGCGACGCGGGAGCTGAATTTTCATCCGCGCGATCTTTACCAGACCATACGGGATACCATAGCTTGGCTTAAACGTAAAAAGGCCGTTTTATAGCCTGTTTACCGATACGGCTTAAAGTTTACCGGGTTTTTCGGTCGTCGTATCTTAGTTAAACCCAACGTTGGCTCCGTCGGAGGTAAGTACGTTGTATTCCAGCCCTTGCACATGAATCGACGCTCTGCGGTTCAAGCGGTTATAAAAGTTGCTCTGGATTTCGTCGCCCACGTTTGCCCTGATGACCAGGGGCTGAACTTCCTCATATGGCTGAGGCGGCGAGAGCATAAAGCGTTCACGCGCTTTTTTTTCTATCCGATCTGCGTCCTCCACTAGCGTGTAAAGAAGACCGTTCGGATAATGTCCCCATTTGTAAACAATAGGCAGTGAGATTGCCGCAATATCAAAGCTTCTTACAATATGGGAATCAGGGTACTCGCATAAATGGTTCATATCCTAATTCCTCTCTTTATTTTTGAAGGTCATACCCTCATTGCACTTATATGAGAAAGCTATGGACTCGGTTCAATTTGGAGCATATCGATTCAACTCAACATAATATGCATCATGGACGGAATGCGGACGAATGCGTTTTGTCACAGGATAAAGGAGGTAAAACATATGGATCACGCCCATCAATATATCATCTCTTCTCTGGAACTGCATTTGTTCTTTGCTCGTATAATGAAGGAACATGCGTTTTTTATGGAAGCGGGCTTTACGCCGGTAAACGCGGCGCTTGCGAAAGAGGCGGATGAGATCAAGGAAAAGTTTGAAGAGCTGTTGCTTCAGGTTATTCGCCTGTCAAACGGGCATGTTCGCCCCAAGGTATTGCGCTCGGAAGAGATTGTAACGGAGTTTACCGCTAGAGTAGAACTGCAGACGCAGCGCTTTACGGGGATTGAAATCAACCGGGAAATTACCGCGTTGGAGACGGCACTGACCTGCGGTAAGGGATTTAACCCAAGGCCGGATCTTGTAAGAAGGGTAAGAAATATCAACCAGGCCGCGTTAAGGCATTTGGAATGCTTAATCAGCTTAAAGGAGCGCGTTATTGGAAGCGTAGCGGCATGCCGAATGTTTACGGTTAACTATCCGTTGTTGATAAAGCATATTCTGCGCGAGGCGAAGCTTTATCAAAGTTATATCCTGCGGCTCGAAAGCGGCAGGCCGCTAGACGATCGCTTCCTGCGTCAAACCGAGCAGTTCTGGAACCGTATTATGATGGAGCACGCGCTGTTTATCCGGGGGCTGCTTGACCCAACGGAGGAGGCGCTTATCAAGGCTTCAAATAATTTTGCCAATGATTTCGCGCGGCTGCTTGAAACATCCCGAAGAAAAAATGACATCGCCTTTAGTGAGCAAACCGAAATTACCCTGCGTAAAACGATTGAGTTCAGGGATTTCAAAGCGGCGGGAACCAAAGGTATCAGTAATTGCGAGATACAATCCATCATCTTGCCGCTGCTCGCCGACCATGTGCTGCGCGAGGCAAACCATTATATTAGGTTACTGAACGATTAAATGAGCGTCTTGTTCGGCGCGTGTGTGATTATGTATGGCGGGGGTATCCTTAGGGTTTAAAGGGTATCCCTCAAAAGCCGTATCGAGTTCGCGCGGCGGGGATATACGGGGGTGAATAATTGAAGCAGATAAAGACAGTCCAATAATGTTTTTATTCAGCAACTAGCTCTCCTAGCATGAGATTTATCTGTAATACAACAATTTATCGGGCATTACAAAAAATAAAGCGTAACAGCGCGACGAGAGCTTTGGGAAGAAACCGGCGCGAAACAATACGAAATAAGTAGATATGGGTATATTACATAAGCGGCGTTAATGAAGCGAGGCATGATGCTGCCGAGAGCTTCGGCATGCTTTATTCGGCTATGACCGACTCGTTTTATACTGAGCTTAACAGCGAAATTGAACGGATTGTGCTGTTAGAGGAATTACCGGATAACTGGACTATCCGGATATTCAGCCCAAGCTTGTAGAAAGGGTTGCCGCCGTACTTTGTAAACCCGGGAACCTTTAAATACAATTCAAACCCATCTCCTTAGATGAGCCGCCTGCCATAATTTTGACTCTCATTGTAGAGGGGATTTATTTTAATAACCTAATCCTAGTATTGTAACGCTTAAACGAAACTTCGCATGTAAATACACCAGTTTATGCCTATACTTAAATGAACTTGGACAGTGCGTGAAACAATCTGAGCGTTAATAATTAACAGAAATATGGAAAAAACATACATATTATAAAAATAATTATCTATTGCCAAAATACATATATAGCGTTATTATTGTCATGCGTACACCATATATAGCTTATAAAACATTTGGCTGTTTATTGGAACGTTAAAAATCTACATATTATGCAACAAGGAGATAAAGGTGTTTAAGTCTATTATAAAAAGAGACGGCAGGGTTGTTTGCTTTGATGAAGCGAAAATAACTAGCGCCATCGCCAAAGCGGGAGAGGCCACAAAAGAGTTTGATGAGGTTAGGGCGGAGGCGCTTAAGAATGAAGTTATAAAGTTTGCTGATATGGATATTAAGGCCGCCGTTCCGACGGTTGAGGAAATTCAGGATATCGTTGAAAACGTGTTGATCGATTCAAGATATAAGCAAACGGCTAAAGCTTACATTATCTACCGCGATCAGCACAGCAAGGTGCGCGAGTTAACCTCAAAATCCCAGTTTGAGCTGATGGATCAATATGTCGGCAAGCTTGACTGGAGGGTGCGGGAGAACAGCAATATGACCTTTTCACTTCAGGGCCTGCGCAATTACGTGGCTTCCGAGGTGACGAAGAATTACTGGCTCAATAACGTTTATGATCGGACCATTGGGGATGCGCATAAAAGCGGCGACATCCACATTCATGATCTGGATTCTTTATCCGCTTACTGCGTCGGGTGGGATCTTTCGGATTTAATTCAAACCGGTTTTAAAGGCGTTGCGGGCAAGGTTGCTTCAAAGCCCGCGAAGCATTTCAGGGCGATATTGGGGCAAATCGTGAATTTTTTCTATACGCTCCAGGGGGAAACGGCGGGAGCGGTCGCCTTTTCCAACTTTGATACGCTGCTTGCTCCGTTTATTCGTTACGACAATTTGGATGAGCGGCAGGTCGAGCAGGCGCTTCAGGAGTTTATTTTTAATATGAACGTTCCGACCAGGGTAGGCTTTCAAACCCCGTTTACCAATATCACGCTGGATATAAACGCGCCCGCCCATTTGGCCTCGAGCGCAGTCGTAATAGGCGGCGAGATGAAGGAGGAGACATACGGCGATTTTCAGGATGAGATGAACCGCTTTAACCGCGCGCTGCTCAAGGTCATGCTCGAGGGTGACGCGGACGGGCGCGTATTCACTTTCCCCATCCCAACGGTGAATATTACAAAGGATTTTGACTGGGATAACCCCGTTATCGAGAACTTGTGGGAAGCTTCGGCAAAATACGGCCTGAACTATTTCAGCAATTTTATCAACAGCGATATGGATCCGGAGGACGCGCGCTCCATGTGCTGCCGGTTAAGGATTGACAATAGAAAGCTGGAGGTGCGCGGCGGCGGCCTATTCGGAGCGAATCCACTTACCGGCTCCATCGGCGTGGTAACTGTCAATCTACCCAGGCTCGCTCTTAAATCAAAAGATGAGACGGATTTTAAAAAGAATATCGAAAAGTACATGATTATTGCAAAAGACAGCCTAGAGATTAAGCGCAAGCTGGTCGAAAAGCTTACTGAACAGGATCTGTACCCGTATACCAAATATTATTTAAGGCATATTAAAGAGGCCACCGGCCTGTACTGGACCAACCATTTTTCCACCATCGGGCTAATCGGCATGAACGAGGCGCTGCTGAACCTTTTGGGCGTTGATATCGGCTCTGTCAAAGGGAAAGCGTTTGCCGAGGAAATCATGGACTTTATGCGCGAAAGGCTGATTGCGTTTCAGGTGGAAACCAACCATAACTACAACCTTGAGGCCACGCCTGCCGAGGGTACGACATACCGGCTGGCGCGCATTGACCAAAAGGATTTTGACGGCGCCCATTTCGCCAACGGGGTTGGGAAAGGGGTTGAATGCCCGTTTTATACCAACTCAACGCATTTGCCCGTAAATTATACGGATGATCTGTTTGAGCTTCTTGATTTACAGGATAATCTCCAAACGAAGTACACGGGGGGGACGGTTATCCATTTCTTTGTAGGGGAACAGATTGACGATCCGGGCGCGCTCAAGAGCCTTGTACGTAAAATCTGCAATGAATTCAAGCTGCCATATTTTACGTTCAGCCCCAGCTTCAGCATATGTAAAAACCACGGTTACATAAAGGGCGAACAGAAGGAATGCAAAAAATGCGGCGAGCCCTGCGAGGTCTATTCAAGAGTGGTCGGGTTTTTGCGCCCGGTCCAGCAATGGAACGACGGCAAGCAGGCGGAGTTCGCCATGCGCAGGCACGCGAACGTCGGGCGCGCGCTGAATCGGGCCGCAAGGTGAAAATAGGCGGCATACAAAAGGTCTCGCTGGTGGATTACCCCGGAAAGGTTGCGGCCGTTATCTTCACTATCGGTTGCAATTTCCGGTGCGGATACTGCCATAATCCAGGCCTGGTGTTACCGAACGCGTATTTTGAGGAGATTAACGCGGTAGAAATTCTGAGCTTTTTAGAGAGACGCGCGGGCAAGCTTGACGCTGTGGTAGTAAGCGGCGGTGAACCGACGGCGCATAAGGATTTGCCGGGCTTTATACGCGCCGTCAGGGATATGGGGTACGCGGTAAAGCTTGATACGCAGGGGTCGAATCCCGGGGCGTTGGAAGGTTTGGTTCGTGAGGGCTTGCTGGATTATATTGCGATGGATATCAAGGGGCCGCTGGATAAGTACCCGGAAATCGCGGGCTTGAATATGGATACGGCAGCTGTAGAGCGGAGCGTTCGGGTTGTTATGGGGTCGGGGCTGCCGTATGAGTTTCGAACTACGGTTGTGAAATCCCAACTTGCCGTTTCGGATTTTTACAGGATTGGAGAGTTAATTACGGGCGCGGAACGTTATGCGTTACAGCGCTTTAAGTCCGCCGACCAAATGATAGACTCTGAAAGGTTTCGGGATGAAGTCACGCACGGCGACGGGGAGCTTATGCTAATTCAAGCGATTATGCGGCAGTATGTTAATTATTGCGTTATCCGCTGAATTTTAGGGGGCTTTGATATTTGCTCTCCTTTCATATTTTTATGGGATCGCTTACATAGTTTTAGGATGTAAACAGCCCCGGGCGAAAATAGGCGCGGCCTTGTTCCGGCGTTAGGTTAATCAGCATATTCGTCATAATATGCTCGCAGATCTACACGCCATAACTCTGTTTCAAAAAGCTGATTGGAATCAGCATGTACTCTCGAAAATGAAGTATGCCGCTGTGCTGAGCCAAATCTTCCAGCGTTTTTATGCTCTTTTCATCCGGCTCAACGGCGGGGGATGTACAGGAGCAAAAAACAACCATCGCCGTTAACAAAAGCAGTGATACGGTAAATCTTATACTCCGCTTAAACATATATTCCCTCCTTTCATTTTTTCCGAAGCCGGCTTAATAAGAAAAATCATGTATATATACC